>Ga0316190_10001066_pt1 | contig 19598 bp, 18 predicted proteins | sample Eddworburrow2_MG_FD_204929 | JGI IMG/M metagenome (GOLD analysis project Ga0316190, IMG submission 204929) | Coastal sediment microbial communities from Maine, United States - Eddy worm burrow 2 | ecosystem: Environmental > Aquatic > Marine > Coastal > Sediment | place: USA: Maine | collected... | reverse complement strand
GATGCGCGACACCACGTAGAGCAGCAGATCGGCCCAGGCCGAAGCTCCCCCGGCAGTGATGATGCGGTGGCCCTCGCCTGCCGGCACGAGAATGCGTTCACTTCGCATGTGAACTTGCGGATAACGCTGCGACAAGACGCTGGAATAGGCCCAGTGCGTGGTTGCCTCTATCCCGTTCAACAGTCCTGCTTCTGCCAGCAGGAGAGCGCCCGAACACACTGATGTTGTCAGCGCGCCGCGCGCATGCACCTGCCGTATCCATTGTGTGATAGGTGCCACTGAGGACGGCATGGCCGCCAACGGGTCAATGTGCAGGTCCGGGACGATGACCAGCCCCGGTGCCTGCGCATCGCCAAGCGATCCTTCAGGCGTAATCCGGCGACCGTTCGGATCGTCATAGGGCGCTCCGTCGAGTGACAGCAAGCGCGCATGGAAGCTTGGCGGGCGGGCAGGGGCGCCGTGCATCATCTCCCAGTCGCGGCCCACTGAGGCAAGTACATCCAGGATGGCGAATGTCGTGGATGCGCTGGCCAGTGGCAAGCCAATCACCACAGTTTCGACGGGAGTGTTTGAATTTGACATGGTGTGTCCGATTTCCACCGGTTTGATCGCAAATGTCTCTAACACGGTTCTGGATTTTGGGCCAGAAGCACTACGAACACCACGGCAGTTGGCGACTTCGGATCAACGCAAATGAGCTTCAGGCGAGCAGACACCACTTGCCTGATCCGGCTGCGGCTGCAAACAATGAGACAATACCATGCATCAGACTTCAACAAACAGCGTCATCGTGATTGGCGCAGGACTTTCCGGCCTCGCTGCCGCGCACGAGCTTGCACAACGCGGTATTGCGGTAACGGTACTTGAATCCCGCGACCGTATCGGCGAACCGTGGCGTGCGCGCCATTCGCAACTGAGATTGAATATTCATCGGCATTTTGCCCGGCTGCCCGGACGCAAAATACCGACCACGGACGGTGCCTTCGTGCGCCGTGACACGGTTGTGAACTATCTCGAAGGCTACGCCGACGATCTTGGTGTGCCAATCCGGTTCGGTGTTACGGTGACCGGTATTCAACACGACGGGTCGCGTTGGCGCGTGACGGCCGGAGAGCAAATTCATGAGTGCGATCATGTCATCTTTGCCACCGGGCGTGACCGTGTCGCGCATATCCCCGGCTGGAAGGGGCGGGATCATTTCGCCGGGAACTTGATCCATGCCGCTGACCTGGGCGATGTCGCACAGCTGGACAACCAGCGTGTGCTGGTCATCGGCGCCGGTAATTCCGGCGGTGACGTGTTGAACCACCTGGCGCGGCACAATCCCGCGCAGGTGGTTGTATCCGTCCGCCATGGTCCGGCCATCGTGCCGACGCGGGTTTTGGGATTTCCGCTGCACCGGGCGGCAAACCTGTTTGCCGCGCTGCCGGTGGTCCTGCTGGACCCGGCATTCCGGCTGATGCAGTGGCTGTGCTTCGGAAACCTGGCTCGCCACGGGTTGACAAGTCACCCCGACGGCGGCGGTACCCGCCTGTTGAGAGACGGGATTGCCTTCGCCCTGGATGACGGCTTCGTTGCCGCGATCAAGACCGGGCGCTTCAGGGTTGCCGGCAACATAGCCGAGTTCCGCCACGACACGGTGGTGTTCGAAGACGGGCATACTTTCAGGCCGGATACGGTGATCTGCGCAACCGGCTATCACACCGGCCTTGAACCCTTGCTGGGTCACTTGACAGTGCTGGATGATCGCGGTGTCCCGCTGCATCCGTCAGGCGAGCGCGACCCTGCCCATGAAGGCCTCTGGTTCACCGGCTATCGACCGGTGTTCCAGGGCTATTTCCATGCCGCCTGCAGCAGTGCCAGGCAGATTGCAGATGCGATAGAAACGCAGCGCGACAGGCGGCAGTGAACGATCACACCTGCTTTGATAAAATTCGCTCAGCGCCAGCGCCTGTCAGGCGTCGGTATGCCATTTGTTGCTTGGCGTGAACGATGAAACCACCGGCTCGCGCGGTTCGTTGACCCAGAGCTGGCGGTCGGGATGCATGCCGGCACCTTGTATTGCCGACACGGCAGACTGCCGCATCCGGTTGAGCAGGCGGGTATCGGCATCACCGCACGATGGATGCATGCCGCCGTTCGCCTCGACAGCCTTGGTCCACGCAGCCTTGCGGACAGCCAGTATTGCCGGGTCGTTCAACTGGGTGCAATTGAGCTCGTTGCTGTTCAGATCAGCGGTGATCTCGTCGCCGTTCTCGATGAAGGCAATGGGGCCGCCAAGAGCCGCTTCCGGTCCGACGTGCCCGATCACCAGTCCGACCGAGCCGCCCGAAAAGCGTGCGTCGGTCATCAGCGCCACGACAATACCGCGCTCGCGGCACAATGTGGTAATGCGCGAGGTTGAATCGAGCATTTCAGGCATGCCGGGTCCACCGCTCGGGCCTTCATAGCGCATGATGATCATATCATGATCCTTGAAACTGTCAGGCTCATGGTCGAGAGCATCAAGCAGGCCCTGCTCACCGTCGAACACCCGCGCCGTGCCGCGGAAGATATTGTCTTCAAGGCCGCCCTCGACGCCAGCCAGCTTGAGCACTGCACTGAACTCAGGCGACAGGTTACCCCCCAGAACGCGCAGACCGCCGGTTGGCTTGTAAGGTTTTTCGACCGAATAGATCACCCGTCCGTCAGCCGATGGCGTGTCGAGCCGGGCGACCTGTTCTGCCAGTGTTTCACCGGTGCAGGTCGGCACGTCACCGTTCAGCAGGCCTGCCTCGATCAACTCCTTGACGATCACCTGGACGCCACCAACCCCGTCAATATCCACCATCGAGTAGCGGCCATAGGGCCGGGCATCGGTGAGCACCGGCACGACATGCTGCGAGATGTGGTTAAACTCTTCCGGCGTGATGATGTCTTTCCAGAAGTCTGCAAACCCGGCGGCGCGTGCGATCTCCGGCGCGTGCAGCACAACATTGGTGGAGCCGCCAACCGCCATGGCCACGATCAGGGCATTGCGGATGGAGTCACGTCCGACAATGTCGCGCGGCGCGGTATCGGTTTCGATGAGTTTCTGCAGATAGCCCACAAGCTCGGCCGGGAACTGTTCCAGGCGGCGCGGGTCGTCCGAAGCAGGTGCTACCATGTGCAGGGGCTGCATGCCGATAACGCCGATGAAGGTCTGCATGGTGTTATAGGTGAACATGCCGCCGCAACTGCCGAAACCGGGACAGGCAATGCACGAGATCCGCATGCGTTGTTCTTCATCCTTGTCTCCGGCCGCCTGGTAGGCGGTAACCAGGTCAACCGGGCTGTTGGACTTGGGATCGAAACCTGGATGGATGGACCCGTCCGACATCATGATCGCCGGGCGGTTGTGCTCAAGCAGGGCTGCCAGTGTCCCGACAGGCGGCTTGTCACACGCCACCACTGCGATGGTGCCCGCCAGACCGCTGGCACTCAGGTGTTCGCACACCGAGTCATTGGTGACCTCGCGCCCGATCAGTGAATAGCGCATTTCGCGGGTGCCGTTGCGGATGCCGTCGGACGTGGCGACGGTATATTCCGGCTGGACCAGCCGCATCGGCATTTGTCCAGCCTCGCGGCCAATGCTGCTCAGCAGGCACTGGTGGATCGCCTCGACCTTGTCCTGGACGCCAATGTAACACTGGCTGTCGCCCTTGTTGCCGATGACACCGACCGATGGCTGGTGGATCAGGTCCGGGTCGGTGCCAAGCTCACGGGCGATACCGAAGGCCTGGGCGCTGCGGCCGGGATGGGAGTCGATGATGACGGTCCTGGATTTAGGCAATTTGATAGTCTCCTCAAGCGAATTTCGGCGTTACGGGCAACCGCACTGCCGGGATCGAAAACGGTCAATAAATGATTGGACGCCATGTGACCAGAAGAGATGTGCCTGTGCAAGCAGCGAAGTGGTGATGTGGGTGCATGGCAGGCAGCGATATCCGCACATCTCGTTACCTGTCACACTGCATCGGTTACGGTCGTGAAGTCGGTGGCGGCCAGAGCCACTGCTGTCACGCACATTCGACAACCGGCTCGCAGGATATCGGAAAATTGACCGAGCGGGCGATGAAGCAGAACTTGTGGATGTCGTTATGGATGTCATGGGCCCGGACAAGATCGCAGCCGGCTGCCACGGTGATGCGGGGGCGCAACGTGGCGCTGATGAAACGGCCTGATCCGTCGGGCAGGTTTTCCCCTTCGGCAACCGGATCGTCGCGATAGGTCTGCACGGTGATCTTGTCGACGCTCGCAAGGTGGAGATACCACAGCATGTGACATGCCGACAGCGCTGACAAGAGCAGGTCTTCAGGGTTCATCAGGGCCGGATCACCGCCCAGCAGCGGGTCGTTTGAACAATGGATCACGGGTTTTCCGGGCACCGCGATATCCCACGTTCTGTCATAACCCTTATAGGTTCTGGTGCCGGCGCCGGTATTGCCGGTCCACAGAACCCGGGTCGTATAAATGTGGTTCGCGGTCATGGCTGCCTTCTATACAGAACCACAACAGGGCTGGCCAGACTGATGCGCTGCAGCCAGAACCGACAGCTGCGCCGGGTTGTGGGCTTGGCTGCCGATATGAGAATACCCGGACCAAATTGCTGGCCCGGGACTCTTTTTCGTCGCACCCCGACCTGAAGGTCAGGAATGCTTGTTGTACTGATCGCGTTCGTGGCCGGCGGTATATACGACCGGTGCCACGCACAACACCAACGGCACGCGCCTGAATCCGCCAACGCCGTGTGCGGCGCGGCTGGTGTTTGCGCGGTGCGAGCAAGTCGCAAGTGTTCAAAGCCTGGCGTGACGGTGTTTCAAGTGCTCAGGTGTGCGTGACACGCTACCGGTCAGGCGGAGTCCAGTCGCTTTCGGCGGTCTTGCGCCTGCTCAGCCGCAGAGCGAGGCCGACGGACACGCCGACGCCGATAGCCACGGTCAGGTCGACCAGAACGGTCAGGACGAGGGTGAGAAGCAACAGGACCTTGTCGCCGGTCATTGCCCGCGCATACTCCCCCCACTTGTTTGGCTCGGTCATGTTCCAGGCCGTGATGATCAGCAGCGCTGCAAGAGCAGGCATGGCCAGATAGCCTGCCAGAGGGGCGGCCATCAGCATAACAAGCAGGATGACCAGCGCGTGGACGATACCGGCCACCGGCGTCTGGCCGCCGGCTTTGACGTTTGTTGCGGTTCGTGCAATCGCACCAGTGGCGGGAAGACCGGTGAACAGCGCCGAGGCTATGTTGGCAGCGCCCTGGGCCGTCAATTCGGCATTTGGCCGGTGATGGCCCGCTATCATTTTATCGGCAACCATTGCCGACAGGAGCGATTCGACGCCGGCCAGGAAAGCGATGACAATGGCTGAAGGGAACAGCTCCACGAGCCGCGACAGTGACAGGTCTGGCAATTGCGGCCATGGCAACTGGCCTGGCAGTTCGCCAAAACGCGAGTCGAGCGTGTCTACCGGCAAATTCATCAGAACAACCAGTGCAGACCCGATGCCCACGGCCACGATGAGACCGGGGAACCGGGGCGCGATGCGGCGCAGGAATACAATCAGAACCAGCGTGACAAGGGCTATGGCAAACGCTGCGGCGTTGAATGTGTCGCGCGCCTCCCAGAGCACCGGCAGTTTTTCCATGAAATCGGCAGGCACCTTGTCGACGGCCAGGCCAAGAAAATCCTTCAACTGGCTGGTGGCGATGATGATGCCGATGCCTATGGTAAAGCCATTGACCACAGCCTCGGGCACGAATGCGATCAGGTTGCCGGCTCGAAAATAACCCGCGATCAGAAGAATGAAGCCCGCCATGAATGTTGCCAGCACAAGACCGTCATAGCCGTGCTCGGCAATCACCCCGAAGACAACGACGATAAACGCACCTGTCGGACCGCCGATCTGCACGCGGCTTCCACCAAGCAATGAAATCATGAAACCGCCTACAATGGCAGTCACCAGGCCTTTCGCCGGGTCAGCGCCGGACGCGATTGCAATGGCGAGACTCAACGGCAGCGCCACCATTGCCACAGTCGCACCGGCAAGCAGGTCGGCCCCAAACAGCGACCAGCTATAGTTATGTATGGTGGTGAGTATCTTGGGTTGGCGCATTGCAAAAACATAGCATGCTGGGAAATCTATTTCCCACTGATTCTATTGCCCGAATCTGAATAAGCTCCTTCCAGGCATGCTGCGTGCATCAGCCTTCCACTGCCTGCCCGAACACAATGATCAAAATACCAAGCAGGGTCAGTACTGCAAAACCGAGACTTCGCCATTGCTCACTTAGACGCCACGCGGTCACGGCAGCGATTGCCGCCTGTAGCGTGTAGTAAATCGCAAACGCCCGCGAAGCGTAGCTGATGATCTGAAAAACATCCGAAAACCACGTAAGCAGCAAGCCTGCACAGGTCAAAAGTCCATATGCCATGCGCGGGGTGAGGCGATTGGCCGACATTTCCGCAAACAACCCGCCCGAACCGCTGGTGTCTGCAACCGCTGCACTGAATTGCGCAGCCAGTGCTGCCGCGACCAGCAACACCGGGAGAATGGGAGCCACAATGGACATCATGTCTATAATTGTCGTCTCGCTGAGTTCGAGCTCACCTCGCTCAAACACATAGGCCATGAGCAGAATGTAAACCATGTAGATCGCAGAAGAGAGCCACTGGGACCACCGCATCGATCGAATGCGGGTCCTGCTGTCGTATTCCGCGCCCAGATAGCGCGACGTCTCGAAGCCCTGGACTGTAACGATAAGCCCGAAGGCCAGCGCTATGGCAGACAGGCCGGTTCGCTGGGGTGCGTTGAAGAGCAGTCCATTGGTCTCAATTTTTCCCGAAAAGTACACTGCCAACCCAACAAGCAGGCCTGCAATGATGGCCAGTTTGGCCGTCACCGAAACATATTCCATATGTTCCAGAGATTTGAATCCTCGCGTCCAGCCGACATACAGGATGACGATGAAGACGGACGAGGTGAGCAGCCTGGCGTGGAACGGATCACTGACAGCAGTGAAGCTGACGCCGAATGCCCCGAACAGGTTGAGGTAGTAGGCCACCGAAATGATGTATGCAAAACCGAGCGACCATGATGCTGCGCTATCAAGCTTGCGCAACAGGCCGGTTGTATCTGCCGCACCGTGATCAAGCGCTGCCATGTTGTAGCGAATGGCAGACCCGTAGAGATATGCACCCACGCACAATGCAGCCATTACCATGGGTGCATACATGCCGTATTCGGCGTCCAGTATGGGGCCGAGTACCAGGAAGCCACTGCCAATGATTGATGCCAGCGGCGTTATCATGGCCCGCCAGGTCACTGACCCATGCAGTCTTGGCAACCACAGCAAAAGGGCGGTGACCAGGACGGTAAGGACTATTGCCAGATGGAGGTACATGTTCACCGGGAGCGGCCTTTGGATTTGCTGGTCGGACGTGATCCACAGCAACCCGCAATTGCAGGGCGGGCGCTGTCAACTGGTCGGTACCATTGTTTTCTGGCGGCTGTCATAGGAAATCGAGGTCTCGTAGCGGCTGATTTCCTTGCGCCCGGTCAGGAACTTGTAGGCCACTGTTTTCAGGTGATCCATGTCTCTGGCTATGACATTGATGATCAGGTCATAGCGGCCGGTAACAAGGTGGATGTGTTGCACTTCCGGGATGCTGACCAGTTCGTCCATCAACTCGTCAATCGCCAGTTGGCCGTCCTTGGATATGTTCACGAAGATCACCGCACAAAGCGCGTAACCGAGTTTTTCAGGCGCTACCAGTGCCTGCGTCCCGGTTATCACTCCTTCGCTCCACAGCCGCTTGATGCGCTCATGGCATGATGATGGCGCCAGGCCGACGGCGCTTGACAGCTCCTTGTTCATGATCCGCGCGTTGTTCTGCAAAAGACGCAGAATTTCGAAGTCAATTCGGTCGAGGTTCATTGTCGCGGCCTTTCTCCGAAGCATGTTCGATTGGTGGAAATGTGTTTGTGAGGCATTCTGATTTTTTCAGGTTTACCGGATAAATTTCGGAATTGTTTGTATTATACCGAACAGGCGAAGGTGATGTCCACTGAACTGCAGGCTGACAATGAAGTGCCGTTTCTGGATCCGTCGGATCCGGGTTTTTCCATCCGGTCCGAAAAGGTGCGCCGGGCAAGGGATCTGAGCTGGTGGGCGCGAACGCCCTATGGCGTGGCCGTGCTGCGGTACGAGGAAATGAAACAGATGATCAATCACCCCCTGCTGCGGCAGGGATCATACCGCTGGCCTGATCACAACCAGGCAAGCGGTTTGTGGGCCCAATGGTGGAAGCGCATGATGTTGAACCGCGAAGGCGCAGATCATGCCAGGTTGCGCAAGCTCGGCGCGCCTGCCTTCGCGCCACGGCTGGTCGCCGGGATGATCCCGAAGTTCCAGGTGCTCGCCGATGAACTGATCCGTGACTTTGAGGCCGATGGCAGATGCGAATTCATGAGCCGGTTTGCCGAACCCTATGCAACCCGCGTGGTGTGCTCACTGGTCGGGGTCTCAAGCAGCCAGTGGCACGAGTTTGCCGATCTAGCGGTCACCATGGGGTTGGCGCTGGGGGTGACCTATGCGCGTGATGAAGCCAGGATCAATGCTGCAACCGAGAGGTTCTTCGTCATCGCCGAGCAGATAGTTGCTGAGCGACGGCGCGAACCCAGGGATGATTTCATCAGTGCCTTGATCAATGCCAATGAAGACAAGGACGCGCTCAGCGACCAGGAACTGTACGACATGATCGTGCTGTCAATCTTCGGCGGCATTGACACGACCCGTAGCCAGATTGGGCTGGCAATGGCCATGTTTGTCGAGCATCCCGATCAGTGGGCCCTGCTGGGCGATAACCCGCAACTGGCGCGCCCGGCAGTGGAAGAGGTCATGCGCCTGCGCCCGACCACTACCTGGGTGACCCGGGAGGCGACCGAGGATTTCGAGTTCAAGGGCGTGGAAATTACAAAGGGCACAACCATTCACCTGTTCTCGAGCGCTGCGGCAAGTGACCCGGACCACTTCACGCCCGGCTTCGATATCACCGTCAAACGCAAGCCGCATTTCGGTTTCGGCGGCGGCAAGCATCATTGCATCGGATCACAGATCGCCAGGGGTGACATGACGCAAGCACTGATGTTGCTGGCACAACGGCTGAAGAACCCGGTCTATGACGGTAAACCGAAGTGGCTGCCGGACAGCGGCAATACCGGGCCGGTCACCTTGCCGATTGCCTTTGATGCAAGCTAACTCGTTTCTGCTTTCCGCACGCGCTGTTTCCTAGAAGCAGGTGCCGCAACCAGTAGCCCGGCCATGGTGATCGAAATCATGCCGCCGATGGTCAACAGATCAGGCATCTCCAAGAAGAACACAAACCCCCATATGGCTGCCGAGACGAGATAGGCATAGTCGAAGGTGGCAATGATCGATGGGGCGGCGATCTGATAGGCGCGCGCGACGCCGGCGAAAAATGCGGCCGAGAGTACTCCTAGTAATGCCATCAGGGCCCATTCCTGCTTGCCCATTGGCGCCCAGTCTCCCAGCAGGAACGGGAAGCTTGCCTGTGTGTCACCGGTCAGTCCGATCGTGGCCAGCACGGCTGTGGCGATCAGGCCGGTGACCAGAAATGAGCCGTGCAGGTTCAGCGCCAGGCTCAGTGGCGTTTCCTGCCGGCATTTGCTGCGGGTGAGAACCATCGCAAGGGAATAAAGCGTTGCAGCCAGCAGGGGCAGCAGCGTGAACCACAAAAACGCATCGGACCCGGGTCTCAGGATGGCAATGACCCCGACAAAGCCCAGCACGGCACCGCCCCATTCGCGCCGGGTAACCGGCTCGCCAATCAGGACAGCAGACAGAAGAGCGGTCATGATCGGGTTGGTGTAGACGGCAACGGCTGCCACGGACAGGCTGAGCACGGGCAGTGCTGCGTAAAAGGCAAGCCATGTGAGGACCAGAAGCACGCTGCGAATCAGCACCCACCTGGGGGCGCGCAGTCTTAGGATGGTGCCGGTGGCCAGAGACAGTGCCAGCATGACCGGGATCGCGACCAGAGAGCGCGCGGCAAACACCTGCCAGAGGGTCAGGTCTGCACTTACCAGCTTCACCATGGCGTCGGCAAAGGCCATAGTTATGACCGATGCCAGGATGATAATGATGCCCTGCGCAGTACGGTCGGGGGTTGCCTCCTGCAAAATTGCCATCAAACCGTCCCTTTGCCCGGCCCCGCTTGGGTGGAGCAAACAAAACTTTACACCAGGCTATAAAATTGAAAAGCCCGCCCGGAGTTACCCGGACGGGCATTGAAAGAGTGTAGTCGAGTTATCTCAATCGAACGGCGAATTGCACCGGCGACGAGGTCCGTTGTACGGCTGGAATGTATCGTCATAGCGACGGTAGCTGCGGTAGTTGTCTTCACACCATTCTACATGGCGACTCGACGAGCCGTGACTGTTGGCGATTGCGGCACCGGCCAGGGCACCAAAGGCGGCCAGCGGATACCAGAAGCCATCCGAATGCCGTCGATACCCGCTGCGACGCTTGTGATGGCCGCGATAGCCATTATGGCGCGACTGCCTGGCGCGACGTTCAGCGCGGCGCTCACGACTGGACTTGATCTGAATGACATTTCCCTCGGCGGCAGCGATGGCCGACAGGCCTACGGTGCTGATCGCTGAAGAATGTGACAAAGGTGCAGCCATGACAGGTGTCGCCGCGAGCGAAGCAGTGATCGCAGCTGCAACTAGTGACATTTTGGATAATCTCATTTGGTAACCTCTTCTTTCTTGATCGGAAACAGTGCTAACGGCTCCGGCAGGTAAAGGTTCCCGGTTTTCTGCAACTTGTTTGAGTTTGTTTGACTACCGCGACAATGCCACAGGTGCTGATCACGTCATGTGCGTGTGCCGCGCGCCTGGCGCAGGTTCCGTGCTATCTCGCGCAAATGGATATCCCCGGTGCCGCAGCAGCCGCCCCAGATGTCCATATGCGGGTACCGCTGCGCCAGCCCGCCCATGAGGTGTCCGAGTTCCACCGGGTCGCCTTCTTCCAGGTGACCCAGTTTGCACAGCGCGATCTTGTCCATTTTCGAGGCATTGGGACGGAATCCCCGCAGGCGATTGATCCACTGACCATCTGTCAGCGCCGGCTCAAATTCCATAGGATGCGAACAGTTGAGCAAGTAGAACGCCGGAGCTGCATTGTCGGTTTCGGCGTCGATGGATGCAATTGCGTCAGCCACTGATGGACCGGATTTCAAACGCGACGAGCCATCCACCGTGAGTGACATGATCAAGGGCACCCCGATTGCATTCGCTGCTCGCGATACGCCAACAGCTTCCGGCACGTTGTTGAACGTCGCTGCGCACGCAAAATCGACATCGGCGTGTCGCAGCGTGGCCAGTTGCACGGCGTGATAGTCTTCAGCTTCGTCTGCAGTGGTGGCCCTGTTCAACTGGTAGGCATCGCCTCTCGGACCGACGATCCCGCCGATCAGGATGCGCGGAATCTGGCCGTCATATTCGCCGGCAAGGTCTCGCAGGAACTCGATGGCCTGGATATTCGCCTGCGCCAGCCCTTGCGGCGAATAGCCGAGTTTTGCGCCCCAGTCAGGACTGGCACGATAGTCGATGCCGGTGAGCAGCATCGACATGCCGAATTCTGCAGCAACATCAAGCTGGCTGCGAAACATGTCCCGCATGGCGGTGACTGCTGCTGGCTTCTCGAGCAACGTGAACATGGCAAATTCCGGTAGTTCGAAGCCATGCTTGTACATGATCTCGGTCTCGGTCCCGCCCTCGGTGAGGAACAGTTCATCCGGGTTGGGGGAGGCAAATGTTTCTGCAATGGCCATCTCAGAGCTCCGGTGTGATGTTCTGATTGAACCGGAATATGTTCTGGGGGTCGTACTTCGCCTTGATTTGCGCAAGTCTGGTATAGTTGGAGCCAAACGCCTCGCGCGTAAGCTCCTCACCATCCTCGCCGTGCCCGGGGAAGTTCAGATAGGCCCGGTTTTCCTGGGCGAAGGGCGCAGCTGCGCTCCAGCCTTTCCGCGACCAGGCAATATTGTTGTCATCATCTGCCGGTGCCGACCAGATCGCATCAAGCGAATACATCCAGCCCATGGAGCGATCGCCGAAGGCGGTGGCATCGGCTGGTACCTCAGCGGTGGCGCCGCCGAAGTTCCACAGCGAGGAGATCGTGTTGTCTGATGGTGCGGCTTTGGCGGTCAACATTGCCAGGTCGATCATCTCATCGGAGAGATTCGACAGGTACCGGGCCTTCCAGTAACTTCGATAGTCGCCGAACGGGATGAGTGTGTCGAACAGTTGTTGCACATCAGTGTAGTTCATCCGGCCCGAAAAATCGGTGACCAGCGGAGCGAGCTCGCGCAGCGGATTCAGCACAGCTTCGCCCTCCGCCGCATCGCCATTATAGACGCAAGCCAGCGTGTAGACCTTTTCGCCCCAATGCTCTTTTGGGAAGTCCTCGCTTTCAGGCACCGTAGAGAATTCACACAACGAGGCGACACGATCGCTGTTGCTGGCCAGAAAGTCGCGCCAGAAACGGATAGGCTCCGGCCCTGCGGAAAATGGGTAGATCGGCGCGGCGAACATGACCTCCGGGCCCATGGGATGCAGGGCGAACTCGAACTTCACCACCACCCCGAAATTGCCGCCGCCGCCGCGCAAGGCCCAGATCAAATCGGGATTCTCCGTATCAGAGCTGTGAACCAGTTCGCCATTGGCGGTAACCACGTCTGCCGCCATGAGATTGTCGATGCTCAAGCCATGGCGAGCGCGCATCCAGCCGATGCCGCCAGACAGTGTCAGGCCTGCCACCCCGGTATCGGAGATCAGTCCGCCAGGCGTTACCAGACCGAAGGCCTGGGTTGCGCGGTCGACATCCGCCCAGATGGCACCACCCTCTACATCAGCGCGGCGCGCATCCGGGTCAACGCGCACCGAGCGCATCAGGGAGAGGTCGATCATAACGCCGTCGTCACAGACCGCGTGCCCGGCAACATTGTGCGCGCCGCCTCGGATTGCGACCGGCAAGCCCTGCGCGCGGGCAAACTTCACAGCGCCGATTACATCGCCAGCCCCCCGGCAACGCGCGATCAATCCGGGTCGCCTGTCGATCATCGCATTCCAGACGGCACGCGCGCTGTCATATCCATTGTCCCGGGGAGTGAAAACCTCGCCGTGAAAACCGCTGCGCAAGTTGCCCACGGCTGTTTCAAAATCACTCATCTGCAGTCTCCGTAATTGAACTGTACCCAGTTTATGGGCGAGCAGCCGGGTGCTTGCCAGTGGCAGAACTGACAAAACCAAGGCATAATGGACGCTCCAGGTGGTCGAAGTCGACAAAACCGCGCCAAATCGGACAGGAGATGATACCTCATGCACGAGCCCCCCAGGCCGCTGATTGTACTGCTCGCGGCTCCCGAGACATCTTCATCCGTGCTGTATGGACTGTATGATGTCCTGGTGTCAGCCGGCGCGGTTTATCTCGACATGACCACCGGTTCGCCCGGCCACGAATTGCTCGACGTGCGGATTGTGACGGCGGAAGGCAAGCCGTTTCACTGCGTCGCCAATGTGCCGGTGGCCCCTCACGCTTCGATTGACGATATCGACGCGCCCGACGCGATTGTGGTTTGCGACATGTACATGTCAATTCACGCTTCGCCGAAGGGGCGCTACCCCCGTGAAATTGCCTGGCTGTGCCGCATGCACCAGCGCGGCACGTTGATCAGCTCGGTCTGTTCCGGCTCATTGCTGCTGGCCGAGGCCGGCTTGCTGGATGGTCACACTGCCACCGCGCATTGGGCATACCGGGACATGTTTCAGCGGCATTTTCCCAAAGTCCGCTTCAAGAGCGAGTCCATGCTGTGCCTGGGTTCGGCTGAGCACGGTGTGGTGACGGCCGGTGGCGTCAGTGCCTGGCACGACCTGGCCGTCTATCTGATTACCCGGTTCTGCGGCCAGACCCAGGCGATCGAAACCGCCAAGGTGTTTTTGATCTCCGGCCATTCAGAAGGACAATCGCCCTATGCAGTGATGACCCGGCCGATGGAAAATTCTGATGGCCCGATAACCCAGTGCCAAAGCTGGATTGCCGACAATTATGCCGGGGCAAATCCGGTCGAGCGCATGGTTGAACGTTCCGGGCTCAATGCACGCACGTTTGCCCGCCGGTTCCGCGCGGCCACGGGGTATGCTCCTATCGATTATGTGCAGGCCCTCAGGATCGAGGAAGCCAAGCAGATGCTGGAGGCAGGCAATCTCGGCATTGAAGAGATCGGCACTTCTGTGGGATATGAGGACCCGGCCTCGTTTCGCCGGGTATTCAAACACCGGGTCGGGTTGCCGCCCGCAGCCTATCGCCGAAAATTCCAGCATATTGCTCGGACTGGCAGGCCGTCGGATTGATGGGCAATTTCGTGATTGGAGCAATATTCATTCCCATGGACGGATAACATTGCTCCAACTCTCTGAAAGCGAATATCCTTATGCGATCAGATGATGCTCTAGCGCCGATCTGCTTCTGCGACAGCCCCGAAATGCTTGCGATAGTCATTGGCCGACAGACCAAACGCTTTCGTCATGGCGCGGCGCAGGCGTTCCGTGTCGCCGAAGCCGCAACGCCCGGTTATGGCCGATATGGACAGGCCGGTGTCTTCCAGCAACCTGCGGGCGGTTTCCACGCGAAGTCGTTCCACTGCCCTGGCGGGTGATGATCCGGTTTCAGCCGTGTAGACCCGGGCAAAATTCCTGGCACTCATATTGACCTGCTCGGCCAACCGCTCCACCCGCAGGTCACGCGTAAGGTTTTCGATGATCCAGCTGTGCAGGGCGTCAAACCGGCCGTTCGCGTCACTGGCCTGCTGATCTAGAACAGGGCTGAACTGGGACTGCCCGCCGGGGCGCATCATGTAGGTAACCAGCGATTTCGCCAGCGCCAGCGCAGCCACCCGTCCATGATCTGCCGCCACCATGGCCAGTGCCATGTCAATGCCGGCGGTTACGCCTGCAGAGGTCCACACCTGTCCATCGCGGATATATATGGGATCGGACTCAACCCTCACCATTGGAAAACTGTCCTGCAGCAGGGCGCAGGAATCCCAATGCGTCACGGCGCGCTTGTGGTCGAGCAGGCCGGCAGCTGCGAGAACGAAAGCGCCGGTGCAGATCGAGGCTACACGTTTGCTAATCTGTGCCACACGCTGAACTTCCGCGATGAGGTCAGGGTTGGCCGAAGCGGCGCGCGTGCCGGGCCCGCCTGCCACGATCAACGTGTCAATGGCACGCTGCGACCATTGCGACAGCGGCTCACACGATATCGACACAACCGTATCGGTTTTGACAGGACCTGCTTCCAGCGCCAGAATTTTTGTCTGGTAATTGGCGGAACAGACATCGTTGGCATCTTCGAAAACCTGCAGCGCGCCGGACAAATCCAGCAGTTTCACGTGGGGAAACACGATGAAGACGACGGTATGAACAGGTTTGGCAGAGAATGAGGACATATTGTCATTTATGCCAAGGAGTAATTTGATAGTCTAGTGGTTGACTTGAGGCTGAACCGGAAAGGGATTGAAGAGATGCTGCTGCTCAAACCGAATTGTGAATGCTGTGACATTGACCTGCCGCCGGACGCGCCGAACGCTCGTATGTGCACTTTCGAGTGCACCTTCTGCGCTGATTGTGCCGAGCAGCGGTTTGGCAATGTCTGCCCGAATTGCGGCGGCAACCTGGTGGTGCGACCGATCAGGCCGGAACAGCATCTGGTGAAGAATCCGGCTTCGACCAGGCGTTTTAGCAAGGATCACCCCGAGTGCGCCGACCTGGACAGCTAAAACCTGATTGCCCGCACCTGTTCGACTAAAAGGATGTCCCAATGAGATCAATTGCAGCCCTGGTGTTTCCGGGCTTTGAAACCCTCGACCTGTTCGGCCCGATCGAGATGTTCGGCATGCTCCCGGAGGAGTTCAGCATATCCATAGTTGCTGAACATGCCGGTCAGGTCACCAGCACCCACGGCCAGCGTGTTGCGGTCGACGGCACATTCGCCCAGGCCGACAGCTTCGACATGCTGCTGGTCCCCGGCGGACCGGGTGCCCGCACAGAGGTTGAAAATCCTGCGGTTCTTGGCTGGCTGAACAGTGCAGCCGGTCAATCCGACATCACCATGTCGGTGTGTACCGGTAGCGCATTGCTGGCCAAAGCCGGCCTGCTGGATGGTCGCAAGGCAACCTCCAACAAGATGAGTTTTGCCTGGGTGATGGCGCAGGGTCCCAATGTCGACTGGGTGGCCAGGGCTCGCTGGGTCGAGGACGGACCGCTGTTCACTTCCTCGGGCGTGTCTGCCGGCATGGACATGAGCCTGGCCGTGATCGAGCGCCTGCTTGGCAGAGACAAAGCCCACGAGGTTGCCCGTTATGCAGAGTATGACTGGCACGAAGATGCTTCCACTGACCCGTTTGCCGACCACTATGGATTGAGCTGACGGTACCGCCCGCCTGGTCCATGAAATTGGGCTTTGGACTTGTTGGGATCGTAACCGGGAATTTCCAGACGTCAAAAAACCGCATCAGGACTTGTGATGCGCGATGATATCGTGTCGAAAATACCATCAATTCAGCAACCCGATCAGACTGGTTTTTCATGGCAGATCACGATCACGGTGCGAATGGCCACAGTCACGGCGTTCAAAACCAGCGCGCGGTCGGCATTGCCGCCCTGTTGACGGGCGGGTTCATGTTTGCCGAAGTGTTTGGCGGTGTGATCTCGGGCTCCCTGGCGCTACTGGCAGATGCCGGGCACATGCTGACGGATTTTGCGTCGCTGGTGCTGGCCTGGTTTGCGTTTCGCCTGGCCCGACGCCCGGCCGACTGGAAACGCACTTATGGCTTTGACCGGTTTTCGGTTCTGGCTGCTTTCGTCAACGGACTGTCACTGTTCGTCATTGCCGGGTGGATCTGTTTTGAAGCGTATGAACGCCTGAACCGGCCGGTCGAGGTCATCGGCGGGCTGATGCTGTGGATCGCCCTGGGCGGGCTCGCGGTCAATCTTCTGTCTTTCTGGGTGCTGTCACGCGGGGAAGGGGACAACCTCAATGTCCGTGCCGCCGCCTTGCATGTTGCCGGCGACCTGCTCGGCTCGGTGGCGGCACTGATTGCCTCGCTGGTGATAATCTTCACCGGGTGGATGCCGATCGATCCCATCCTCTCGGTGCTGGTTGCCCTGATCATCCTGCGGTCTGCGTGGCATGTGGTGCGCGAGGCCGCCCATATCCTGCTGGAGGCCGCGCCGAAAGGCTTTGACCGGCGCAAGGTTGCAGAGTTCATTTTGTCCGATGTACCCGGTGTAGTACGCGTCCGTCATGTGCATGCCTGGTCGATCACCCAGGAACGTCCCATGGCAACTCTGGAGGCGGAGGTTGCTGATGCTGCAGATGTTGAGCAGATCAGGCAGTCCATCAAGGCGGTACTAAAGACCAGGTTTGGCATCGATCACACCACCGTTGAAATCAGCAGTCCGGGTGTAGTTGAAGAGAAAACGGACCAGAATGCGCGATCATGATAGCGCTGACTTGAACATCCTGCTTTTGCGGTAACATGGTTCATTGTATGACTGTGCTTCACGTTGGATCAGACACCCGGAGACCCAAGCCATGATGACTGAACTGCGGTTGCGGGAAATTTATGGAAACCCAAGCCCACGGGCGGCGGCCAAAGTCATAGATGCACTGGACAAACACTGCCGGGCCTTCATTGCAAACTCCACATTCCTGGTGCTGGCCACATCTGATGGTGAACATCTTGATGTATCGCCGAAAGGCGATCCGGCTGGGTTTGTGATTGTTGAGGATGACCATCACCTGCTGTTGCCTGATCGGCCCGGCAACAACCGCATCGACGGTATGCTGAACCTGCTGAAGAATCCAAAGGTGGCACTCCTCTTCATGATCCCGACGGTTGCCGAGACGTTGCGTGTCAATGGCAGTGCCACGATCCACGAAGACGCGGCCCTGTGTGACCGGTGCGCGATCAATGGCCGAAGCCCGAAAACCGTGCTCAGGATTTCTGTCGAAGAAGTCTTCAGCCATTGCGGCAAGGCCCCCTTGCGTGCGGGGTTATGGAAGCCTGAGACCTGGCCTGAAAGCCGTCCTGTTGCAACACTGAACGAGATGGTTCGCGATCATGCAAACATCGAAGTCGACTCTATAGAGCAAAGCGCTGTCGATGAACTTTACCGCAAGACACTGTATTGAGGCGACCCGCGGGTAAACACCGGCCGCCGCCAGCCCAGGCGGCAGGACTTGAAGCGCATGACGGTTTCGATCCGTCTGACCGAGCGCAGATCCCGGTGGGAAATCTGGTTCAGTCGAACAGTTTGTCTGCCCTCGGCGCCACTCAGAACAGTCCCATTCGTCTGAACAGCCACACCTGGCCGGCACCAATGACCACCAGCACTGCGCATACGATCGAGAATGCCCAGGGATCGTTCGTGCCTGGAATGCCACCGACATTGATGCCCAGCAAGCCGGTCAGCAGTCCGAGCGGCAGGAACAGAGCCGCAACGATCGACAGCACCAGCATCTGCCGGTTCATGGTTTCCGACCGCATGTCCATGATCTGGTCGTGCACAATCTGCGCCCGGTCGCGAATGGCGTCGAGTTCTTCCCCAAGTCTTATTATTCGTTCCGTCGCTTCTCGCAGGCGATGCCGCTGGTGGTCCTTCAACCAGGTGAAATCCTCGATTTCCAGCGAACTCAGGGCATCGCGTTGCGGGAACATGTAGCGGCGCAACACAATGGCTGAACGGCGAACATCGGCAAGCATGGTACGCGAGGCCGGCACCAGCTTCTCGGGAACCTGCTCTTCAAGGGCGTCGATGTCTTCATTGAGTTTGGCAATCGTGGGTTCTGCCCGATCGGCAAGGCGCAGGGCCAGCTTGGCAATCAGGTCGCCGGGCGAAACAGGTGCCTGTTGACGGTCAATAGCCTCGCGTAGATCGTCAACCGCCATCAGGCGGCGCAAGACAGTGCTGATCACCCGTCCGGGCTCGATCCAGATCCGGATGGAGATCATGTCTTCGGGTTCCGCACCCGGGTTCAGGTTGACGCCGCGCAAATTGAGCAGTGCACAGTCGCCGTGAACCGAAAGTCTCGGTCGGGTCTCTTCAGCAGTCAGAGCATCAATGACGTAGCCGTCAAGTCCCGCGCCATTCAGCCATGCGATGGCTTCAGGTGCTGTCCGGTTCAGATGAATCCAGGTGAAAGCCTGGGTCTTGTCGGGACTTGTCCCGCCGGGCTCTTCAGTCGGCGCAGCAGCAAGCCGGCCGCCGTTTCCGTCAAATACAAAAGTGGTGATGCCGTGCTGTTCATGCATGTGCCGGTTTCCTGTCTGACCTTATAGATCGGCAAGCATAAGCTCGATCGGTTGCGGAATATCAGATCATTTGTAACAAAGTGCGGGTGCCGGTTGTGCGGCAACAAGGGCGCAGGTCAAGGTTTCAGGACCTGTGCCCAAAGCATGATGATATGGCCATAGTTGCGATATGCATAAGCA
>Ga0316190_10001063_pt1 | contig 19614 bp, 17 predicted proteins | sample Eddworburrow2_MG_FD_204929 | JGI IMG/M metagenome (GOLD analysis project Ga0316190, IMG submission 204929) | Coastal sediment microbial communities from Maine, United States - Eddy worm burrow 2 | ecosystem: Environmental > Aquatic > Marine > Coastal > Sediment | place: USA: Maine | collected... | reverse complement strand
CTGGTGCTTGAGCACAGTCATGCGATGTTTCGCCTGGCCTGGCGTCTCAGTGGCGATGAGAACGCCGCTGAAGATATCGTTCAGGAGGCCTTTATCAAGGCCTGGCGAAAGATTGGTGAGTTCAGAATGGATGCCAGTTTTAAATCCTGGATGCACCGGATAACGGTCAATACGGCCATGGATTACCTGCGTAAACACGTCAGGCGCAAACAGTTCGAGACAGCAGAACCGGAATGGGAAACGCTCGACCGGGCGGCACAGGTACCGGATACCGGTACCCAGATCGATATCAGCAGACAAACACAGGTCGCCATGATGGATCTGAGTGAGGCTGAACGAACCGCCCTGCTGCTCAAACATTACGAAGGCCATTCCATCCAGGAAGTTGCCCGGATCATGGAAATAACCACGGGCGCCTGTAAACAGAACATTTTTCGCGCAGTAAAGAAAATGCGCGTTGCATTAAGACCACTGGTGGCAACATGAAACATATCACTGACGAAGACCTGACCCTGCTTTTTTACGGTGAACACGATGACCCGACGCTGGCTGTGATGGTTGCTGAATCAGAAGAGCTTTCGGCCCGTTACGATGCCTTGTGCGCCGAACTCAAGCTGGCCGATGCTTATCAACCACCCCAACGCGGGGACGATTATGGTGCAGAGGTATGGCAACGGATTGAGTCACAACTGGTTGGCAAAGAAGCGAAAACCGGTGGTCGTTTGGGTAACTGGCTGGCATCCTTTATTCAACCAAGATTCAGCATGGCCGGCGCACTCTCCATCGCGCTGGTAGCAGCACTGGCATTTACGCTGGGCCGCAATGGCGGACAGGAAGTTATCAATAATCCCATCGCCACGGAGGGCGCAGTCCCGGCGATGGCAATGGCGGACATAGACTCCAGCCGACTCCTGACCCACTCGGTATCGACTCATTTGGAACAGGTGAACCTGGTACTCACCCAGTTCGTCAACACCTCGGAGACGAGCTCAAACGAAACCGAATACGCCACTGACATGCTGGTAGCCAACCGCTTATACCGGCAGGCAGCAGTTCAGCAAGGCAATCATAAACTCGCCGCATTCCTGGCCGATCTCGAACCATTGCTGATCGAACTGGCCTACCAGGCCCAGTCAGGTTCACCGGCAACCCGTGAGCGCATGCAGCAGGAGGTCAAAGATGGCCTGTTGTTCAGGGTTCGCGTCATGAACAAGCAACTTAACAAACCCGAAATATCGGTATAAGGACACTACTATGGCATACAGAAACTATTTGAGAACCCTGGCGCTGACCGCTGTGCTTGTTGCAGCAACGGCGTTGGCACAGACCCCCTACGATGAAGGCCAGAAGGCACTTCGTGAACAGAACTGGGTGGTCGCTGCTGACTACTTCAAGCGGGCGATCAAGGAAGACAAGGAATCTGAAGACGCTTCCATGTACTGGCGTGCCCATGCATTGTACAAAGCCGGGCGTAAGAAAGAAGCCGAGCGTCAGCTCGATACCCTGGAGCGCAAGTATCCCGATAGCCGCTGGGTAAAAGAAGCCCGGGTATTGCAAATTGAACACGACACCGCGCCTGCACTGGCCGATGTAGCGGATGAATCCGGTATGGACGAGGATTTACGCATGTTTGCACTGGCTCAGCTCATGGATCGTGATCCGGAGCGTGCCTTACCGCTGGTACTGGATATGCTGAAAAGCACCGACTCGGAAAACACCCGCAACGATACACTTTTCATGCTGGGTATGAGTGATGACCCCAGGGCACAGGAGGCTATTGCCCAGATCGCGCGTGACAGCAAGGACCCGGAATTACAGGCAAATGCCATCCATATGCTGGGCATCTCTTCCAGTGAGCCCTCGATCGACCTGTTGGCAGACCTGTACAAGGAATCCGATAACATCCAGGTCAAACAGGCCGTTATCCAGGCCTATATGATCGGCGATGAATCGGGGGAGCTGGTGGAAATCCTGACTGGTCTTCTCAAGAATGAAGAAAGCCCGGAACTGCAGATGGATATCATCCGCACGCTGGGCTTGATGGATGCGACGGATGAATTGAAGGAGTTGTATCCGACGCTTAAAGACACTGAAACGAAGGCGGCTGTTTTGGAGGCATACTTCCTGGCCGGCGATACACAAATCCTGCGACAGGTGCTCGAGACGGAGACTGATCCCGCATTGCGTAAAGCAGCCATCCATGGCATCGCGATGGAAGACGATGAAGGGGCGGCAGCCTTGCTCGAATCGGTTTATGACAACGCGACTACGATTGAAGAGAAAAAGGTCATCATCCAGTCACTGGCAATGATGGATGATGCACAGGAACTTGCGCTGAAGATCGTACGTACTGAAACCGATGTTGAGTTGCAGCGAGAAGCGATTCACATGTTGGGTGTGATGGAAGCCACCGAGGAAATGGGAGCACTGTACGCAAACGTCAAACAAATGGAGCTGCGCAAGCTTATCCTCGAATCCATGATGATCGCCGATGACATCGATGGACTTCAGAAAGTGCTGCAATCCGAAAAGGATGAAGAGTTGAGGGCCCAGGCTATCCAGATGCTGGCTGTCAGTGACGATGAAAACGCCGCCGAATACCTGGTCGGACTTTACCCGCAGGCCTCGCCTCAGGAAAAGAAGGCGGTCATTCAATCAATGATGATCATGGAGAATGTCACAGGCTTGATCGAGTTGCTTAAAACCGAGACAGACCCTGAGCTCAAGCGTGAAATGCTGCAGATGCTGACCATCATGGACTCGGAAGAGTCTGACCAGTACCTGTTCGAAATGCTGGAGAAAAAAGGATGAAAACCAGGTGGTTGAGTTTAGCCCTTATAGTTCTGAGTGGACACAGCTGGGCCCAGGCAGATGAGTTGTATAACGCTGAAGTGACCGAAAATACTTCGGTCACCAATCCTGCAAGGGTAATGAAAGAAGCAGAAGGACAGTGGCTGGCATTCAGTTTGCCGGTATTGGCAGGAACCCGCTCACCATGTTGCTGGAAGGGCAAATGGAACGGTACGGGCGAAGCTGGTTGTAGCCTGGAGAGTAAACACCAAAGCTACGGTACAAGATCCGGCTCACCGTTAGCGGAAAATGTGATCGTCTTCAGCCAGGTCCGTGATGGAAAGGTACAAGATCTTCGTGTCGTCGGTGAGTCGTGCCCGGTGGACGCCAATGGTGCCCGCGTGACCTGGATAGGTAGCGTTGAAGAGACCGCCGGTCTGGATTGGCTCGAGGCTGTAGCCCGTTCGGGTCAGGATGACGCCGCCCTGTACGCACTGGCTCTGCACAAAAGCCCGGAGGCCGGTCAGCGTCTTTATGTATTGGCCAAAGATACCGAAGGTGAATTATCTGAAGAGGCCGTTTTCTGGCTGGGGGAGAGTCGCGGTGATCAGGGTTTCAGGATTTTGAAGCAATTGTTGGCAGAACTACCCCGGGGTGATGTGCGGCGTGCTATAAATTTTGCGCTGGCGGAAAATAATACAAATTCAGCAGCAGACCTGTTGTTTGAAATAAGTCAATCGGACTCAGATCCCGAGCAAAGGGGTGAAGCGATGTTCTGGCTGGCTGAAGGCTACCCGCAGCAGGCACAGGGTTGGTTGTTGGAAGTGATTGATACAGAGAAGGATAAAAATGTTCTGGAGCAAGCCGTATTTGCGATTTCGCAATTGCCGGATGGCGCAGGTGACCAGGTACTACTGGAACTTGCAAAAGACAGTCAAACGCCAAGGGCCGTTCGGCGCCAGGCCATTTTCTGGCTGGCACAGTCTGATAACGACAGCAGCGTGGCCGCATTGACGGAGTTGCTGACCCGCTAAAGATTTTGGAGTTTATTAGAAAGACCAAGGGTCACCATGGTGGCCCTTTTTCATTGGGCAATACCAAGGAAACTCTGATCGCCTGGAGGCGCCTACTCTTGGTGAATCTGGACATTTTGAATCACAATCTACTTCGCTCAGAATAAATCAGAGGTTCCTTAAAGCGCTATACTGGATTCCGGATAACCGGGAGAACCAGTGATGGATATTCAAACACTCACTTCTTTTTTCATGTGGTGTACCATTATCAATACTGGCTTTTTGATCTTCCTGGCGTTAATTTATCTGCTGGTCCCAGACCTCGCTTATCGCCTGCAAAGCAGGTTTATTCCTATTTCACGGGAAACCTTTGACATTGTCTTTTACTCATTTATCGGATTTTTCAAGGTAGTCGTTCTGGTCTTTTTTGTGGTCCCCTGGATAGCACTGCTTATCATCGGATAAAGAGGGTCAGGGCACGAAGTGACGTACAAAAACGTGTTGGAATTCTGGTTCGAAGAGATCGAACCGGTGTTATGGTGGAAAAAGGATGATGCGTTTGACGCGCTTTTGGTCGAACGGTTTTCAGAGACCCACAAACGCGCCTGTCGCTGCGAATTGTTTGAGTGGCGCAGGGAAGCGAAGGGCCGCCTGGCTGAAATCATTGTTCTCGACCAGTTTTCAAGAAACATGTTCAGAGATTCTGCACAGGCTTTTGCATTCGATGCCATGTCGCTGACATTGTCACAGGAAGCCATTGCCTGCGGGGCAGATCAGTCCCTGACAGCGGTGCAGAGAAGTTTTCTTTATATGCCATTCATGCACAGCGAGTCGCTGGAGATCCACGAAGTCGCCGTGGATTTGTTTCGCAGAAACGGTATCGAGAGCAACCTGGACTTTGAGTTCAAACACAAAAAAATTATCGAAAAATTTGGCCGGTACCCGCACCGGAACGAAGTGCTTGGCAGACAATCAACCGCAGAGGAAATTGAGTTTCTGACCCGCCCCGGTTCCAGTTTTTAAAGCAGTATAATGACCGGATAGATGCGATCGGGAATATACCCATATGGAAATGCTTTCCGCATTAGATGCGACTTTTATTTACCTGGAAAGTGAACACAGCCCGATGGCTATCGGCGCCGTATATGTCATTGATGCGAACGATGCGCCCGATGATTTTTCTTACCAGGCCTGGCACTCTCTCGTAAAAAGCCGTTTGAAACTTTCCCCGGTGTTCCGGCATCGACTGGTGGAAGTGCCGCTGGATCTGTCTTTTCCCTATTGGATCAGGGACCCCGGGTTTAATCTGGACAATCATTTACCCCATCTTGCATTGCCGGAACCGGGCGGAATGGCGGAACTGATGCAAATAGCGGCGGATACCTGGGGCCAGGTACTCGAACGTGACCGGCCATTATGGGATATCACTTTTATTTCGGGCATCGATAGTATCCCCGGAATATCAAAAGGTTCATTCGCCTTGATCACACGGGTACACCATGCCGCGGTGGATGGCAAAGCCAGCACGGAAATGATGACCGCACTACTCGATATGACTGCCGAGATCCGGAAGGTTGAGGGCAAAGATGACTGGAAGCCGGAAAAGCTGCCGTCGCCCTTGAATGTAATTACCCGTTCCTGGTCCAAGGCAGGACAAAAAGCACTCGACCTGGCCGAATTTGCCGGAAAAGCTGCGGTGGGTGCGGTGCATCTGCAGGGTGACAGGTGGTTGAGAAAAATTGAACCGCCACCCAGAATTTTGAGTGCTCCGACGACGCTGTTCAATCAAGCGATCGATTCACCCAGAACATTCTGGGGTAAGAATTTTGACTTTGAGCGCATCAGGGCAATTCGTAAAGCCGTACCCGGTGTCACTATCAATGACGTGGTCCTCGCAATCTGTGCCGGCGGTCTGCGCCGCTACCTGTCGGAGAAGGACGAGTTGCCTGTTAAACCATTGGTGGCAATGGCCCCGATATCTGTCCGTGGTGAAGAGGAGGGCACCGGAAACCAGGTGTCGGCGATGCTGGTCAGCCTGGCAACTGATGTAGATAATGCGCTCGACCGCCTGGTCCACATCCGGGCAAACACACAAAGGTCTAAAATACACGCCGGTGCATTGCCTGCCAACAGGATAACCGAGTTTTTGCCATCGGAAACACTGGCGGCAGCCGCACGGGTCTATACAAGAACCCGGCTTGGCGGATACCACAGGCCGTTTTTCAATGTAACCATTACCAATGTTCCAGGACCACCGGTTCCGCTCTATGTTGCCGGCGCCCGTATCCACAGTGCCTTTGGCATGGCCCCCATTCTCGATGGGCTGGGGTTGATCCTGGTGGTGCTCAGCTACCATGGGAGAATATCGATCGGGATCAGTTCCTGCGAACAAATAGTGCCTGACCCTGACTATATGGCAGAATGTATGGAAGGTTCCCTGGAAGAACTGGAACATGTAATCAACCAGGCGGGGTCAAACCTTGCGATTGCCGGGCAGCCAATGGCTGAAAAAGCATCGCCTGAAGACGCCGGCACTTTGAAGAAGTTTCGCGATGCCAGTCGGGCACTGGACAAGGCCATTGAATCACTCGGGGATTAAATGAGTAGATTAAAAGCAAAAGAAAAAGACCTTATTGACCATTCACACCGGCCTTCCAAGCTTTTGTTGATGGCCGAGGGCAGGGCGGTCTACGACGCAGCTGCCATGATACCGATGCTGGCACTGAAAAAACTTTTACCCCAGGGGGACAATCATCCGGTGCTGGTATTCCCCGGCTTTCTTGCCAGTTCACGCTCCACCCGGCCTCTACGCCAGTATATTGCCGACCTGGGTTACCGGGCTCACCGGTGGAAACTCGGCTACAACATGGGATATAGCTACAAATTGCATTATGGCATGCGTGACCGGGTCACCGAGTTGGTTGAACGTTACGGTGAGAAGATCAGCCTGGTGGGTTGGAGTCTCGGCGGTGTTTATGCGCGTGAGCTTGCACGTGAAATGCCCGATATTGTTCGTCAGGTTGTGACCATGGGCAGCCCGTTTCGCGGTCATCCAAGCTCCAGTAATATCCACAAGATATTCAACATGTTCACCGAAGTTCCATATGACGAAATGCCGGTGTCATTTCTTCAGCACATGGCGCACCCGCCGCCGGTTCCCACCACTGCACTGTACACCCGTGGCGATGGTGTCGTTGCGTGGCAGTCCACGGTCGAAATATCTGATCGACGTGACGTGGAAAACATCCATGTCGGAGGCGCGCACATGGGACTTGGTTTTAATCCAAGGGTATTGTTCGTCCTGGCCGACCGGCTGGCTCTGCCTGAAGGGCAATGGAAACCATTCAAACCGCCTTTTTGTATGAAACCATTGTTCCATAACTGGTATCCCGACTGGCTGGTACACGGTAATGAAAACCCCCTGGAAGTCAGCAGCTAAGCTGCAAAGAGACCAGCAACAGACACTGTGTGGGATACGTCGGTAAAGTGAGCATTCATTCGAAATTATGACTAAGACCAGGAAACCCCTTGACCGCGCGGGATTGCTTAAGCTGGCCAGTGTTGCCTCGGTTTTAACCGCAGGCTTTCTGATTGTCGCCAAGCTGGCGGCCTGGTCTGTGACCGGTTCTGTCAGTCTGCTTGCATCACTGGTTGATTCGGTGATGGACAGTATTGCATCGCTGATCAATCTTTTTGCCATCCGTTATTCCTTGCAACCTGCTGATGAGCACCATCGATTTGGTCATGGCAAAGCCGAACCCCTGGCTGGTCTTGCGCAGGCAGCATTTATCGCGGGTTCCGCCATTTTCCTGGTTTTTCACGCCATTGACCGTTTGCGTTACAACCATCCGCTGGAGCAGATCGGCATCGGTATCGGTGTTATGGTTCTGGCCATCGTTATGACAGTGGGGTTACTGGCTATCCAGCGCTATGTCATCAAGAAAACCGACTCCACCGCGATCCGTGCTGATTCGCTGCATTACCTGACCGATCTATTAACCAACATGAGTGTCTTGCTGGCGCTTTATCTTTCTACCCTCGGCTGGACCTGGGCAGACCCGGTGTTTGCCATCGCGGTGGCTATTTATATTTTCTATAGTGCTTTTCATATCGGTCAGGTAGCTTTTCAGCAACTCATGGACCGGGAGTTACCCGCAGAGATTCTCCAGCAGATCCAGGTGACCGCAATGAGCCATCCTGAAGTGACGGGCACACATGAAATGCGAACACGCCAGGCGGGACACACACGTTTTGTACAGCTTCATCTGGAACTGGATGAAAACCTGCCATTAAAGCAGGCACACGCAATTGCTGACCAGGTAGAAGCTGAAATCCTGGAGTTTTTACCCGGTGCGGAAGTCCTGATCCATCAGGATCCGACCGATGATTCCATTAAAGATTGATCTGGTCAGGGTCAGGTTGAACCACGGCCTTCAAGTACTTCCCTATCTCTTCCCATGCCTGAACAGCCTGCGGAATTTGCGGATCAAAGATCTGCCAAATGTGCACCATGTCAGTCCATGTCTGCAGTTTTGCCGGTGAACCGGAGGCGCAGGCTTTGAATACATAACGACGGGCGTCATCCAGTAACATCTCCGTTTCGGAGGCTTGTACCAGGGTCGGGGGCAAACCTGAAAGATCCCCCAGCAGGGGCGAGGCGATCGGGTTGGCGGGACGCACCCTGTATTTCCACACCACCCACCAACTCTTGATAAATTGTGGTATCCGGTTGAGTATCTTGAGGAAAGGTTTCAGCATGATATCGCTGGATTCATTAGTGCGGATACTGGCACCCGAAAAAGTGGTGTCGGTTAAAGGGGATAATGCCACCGCAGCTTCAGGGGCACGCAGCTTCCTATCGCGTATCCAGGCGATCAGGGAGAGGGTGAGGTTGCCACCGGCAGAATCACCGGCAATAAACAGTTGGCGGATTTTTTCCGGTCCACCGGGCCCATTTTCAAGAATCCATTGATAGGCTGTCCGGCAGTCTTCAACGCAATCGACGAGTTTATGTTCCGGCATCAGGCGGTAGTCGATGGCCAACACGGCATTACCCGTTACTTCTGAAAATTTACTGGTAATAGGGCGATGGCTTTTTGGACTACCCATCACGAAACCCCCGCCATGGATATATAGCACCCGCCGGGCTGAATCCGCCCCGGGGGCGATTACCCATTCGGCCGGTACGCCGTTCGCATTGGTTGGTAGAAACTCACTTTCGTAGTTGCGACCTGCAGAAATATCTTCAAAGACCAGGCGGGCAGTTTTCAGGTTTTTTTTGTGCAAATTTGCGGTAATGCGTTTGGTAAGCTCCCGGACGGCCTTAACAACTGCGAGCTGATCCGCACCCGGACCCACGGGATCGGAGAAGATCGTGTATATATCCGGATCAGCAGGCGGTGTGTATTTGGCGTGGTGACCGCGAAGATAATACCGTTCAAAAGCCCAGGCAACGAGCACAAGCAATAACAGCCAGATCAATACATTCATTGCTTACTCCCGGAAACAAAGTAAAATCAATACCAACGATCAGAAAACCTATTTTAAGTTAAAATCGTTCGCAGAATATAGCGGGTTTAATCGGTATCAGGAGTTCGACAAAGTGACCACAGAACTTATCAAGGAGCCGATCTCCAAGGTTGATACCGCCTGGTTGCGTATGGAGCAGCCAACCAACCTGATGATGATCAACGGTGTCATCATGCTGGACGAGAACCTGGAATATGCAAACCTCCTCAAAACAATAGAACAACGTTTCCTAACCTTCAGGCGCTTTCGCCAGAAAGCCGTCGACAGTGCCAGGGGTGCCTACTGGGTATACGATGAGGATTTTGATATTCGCCTGCATGTCCGGCGTACGGCTTTGCCGGGTGCGGCCGACCGGGAGGAACTCGAGTTGCTGGCGTCGGAACTGGCCAGTACACCGCTGGATAGCTCACGACCCCTGTGGCAGTTTCACTTGGTAGAAAACTATATTGATGGGCCGGTGGTCATTGTCCGAATACACCACTGTATTGCTGACGGTATCGCCCTGGTTCAGGTGTTTCTGTCGCTGACCGATCCAACACCCGAGGGTCGGCCTTCTGCGCGGAAACCGGATACCTGGAAAAAACGCCGCGCGGACGAGGCCAAGGTATTTCAACGCCTGATTGATCCGGCCCGTGAAGGACTGGATTTTGCCGCCCACCTGGGTCAAAAACTGATCGATGAAGGTAGCAAGATTCTGCAGAATCCGACGGTTGCAAGTAATTATGCCGTGGAGGCTGGTGAGATTGTTCGTGAACTGGCGAACTCCCTGACCCTTGAGAATGATCCGATCACGCGCTTCAAGAAGCGTCTTGGCACCCGCAAGCAAGTGGCCTGGGCAGAGCCCTTGTCACTTGATGAAGTCAAGTCAGTCAGCAAGGCCTTTGGATGCACGGTTAACGATGTACTCATTGCTGCGGTAACAGGTGCCTTCAGACAGTACATGATTTCTGCCGGTGATGATCCGGAAGATCTGAAGGACATTCGTGCCACCGTACCGGTCAACCTGCGACCGCTGGAGCATGCGTTGGAGCTTGGTAATCACTTTGGTCTCGTATTCCTGTCTCTACCGCTAAGCATGGACAATCCACTGGAGCGTTTGTATGCGGTCAGTGACCGTATGAATGAGCTCAAGTCTTCAAAACAGGCTGCCGTAACCCTGGGTTTTCTGGCCGCACTAGGTTTAGGGCCTTCAGCTGTTCAAAAACCGGTGCTGGAGATACTCAGCCAAAAGGCCACTGCCGTGCTCACTAACGTTCCGGGACCTCAGCAACCGTTGTACCTGGCCGGTTCACAAATGAAGGAAATGATGTTCTGGGTTCCACAAAACGGCAATATCGGCCTGGGAATCAGCATTCTCAGCTATAACGGCAAGGTGTTTTTCGGCCTGATCAGTGACTATCGCCTGGTGCCAGAGCCCTCGGCCATCATATCCCGGTTCAAGGGAGAGTTCGAAAAACTCCTCTACCTGGGTATGATGCTGCCGCTGGAAGGAAGACCTGACGGGCAAAGCGCAGAAAATCTCCTCAACAATGCATTGGAAGAAGAATCCTCAGGGTCATAAAACCCCAGCTTGCGGTTTACTCCAATTCTGCCAGGGCTGCCTCGACGTCCAGTTTCTCCATGGCATCATTAGCTTGTAGTTCGCTGGCCTTTACATACAAATCTGAGACTTCATCAATCCGGTCATCGCCGAACAGCAGATAAAGGCCGTTACCATATTCAATATGCGCAATGGGTGACTCCGGGGTCAGTTCAAGCGCCCGATCGAAGTGCTCCAGTGCTTTGCCGGCACTTGCGCCATAGGTCATCTTGCCAAGCATTTTACCAACTTTGTCGATGATCTCGGCATGGTACATACCAAGCGCGGTATGCGCCTCGGCATGATCGGGCTCCAGTTCGAGAGCGTTTTGAAGGCTGGTGTGGATTTTCCCGCCTATACCCTGGCTCAAAGCCTTGACGATAGAAATACTCTGGCTATAGCGGCCCAGGTTGAAGGCGTGAAAATAATGGCTGTTCGGATCGTCTGCCAAGGCTTCAATAGCGGCCTCGGCGCGCTCAATGGCGGACAGGTAACAGGCTTGTCCTGCTGCACTGTCCGGCGCCAGGTAAGTAGCGTAAATCCCCGTTGCCTTGTTGGCAGGGGCATGTGCCAGCAGTCCACATTCTTCAGACAGTTCAACCGCCTTTTGAAAATCACCGGAATGAAAACAACGCCAGGCATTCTGAATTTTCTCTGCCAGTGATGCAAAATCACCGTCAAAAACTTTAGGTGCAGCATCCGGCGCGTCCTCCAGCGTTTGCTCTACCCAGCCGGCATCTGGAAACTCAACACAATCACCACCATGCAGGGTAGGCCAGGCATCTTCAAGGCTGCTGCCTTTAAACAAAAAAGCAGAGTTATCGTGAGGAAATTTGTTCCATTTGGACATAGCTATCACCACCCGCGTGTTTCTAGTGTGTTTACTCTAAATTTTAAGCCTAACATCTGTCCATCATTCATTAATACTTACTGAACTAAAGGAGTTCGAGATGGCTAACAAGACATTAAAAAAGAAAGTACAGGCGAAACCGGCTTTAAGCAAGCTCGCAGTTCCCGTCATGGAGCCCGTTAAAGGTTTCTGGTTTGCAGGTCTGGGCGCTTTTTCGGTTGTACAACAGGAAGGTGAGAAACTGATCGATATGGGTGGCAAACTCTTTGACAAACTGGTTGCGGAAGGCGCCAGGGTGGAGAAGGAGTCCATCGAACTGGTTGAAACCACGGTCGATGATATCAAGAGCGAGGTGGAAACAAAGATCGATGTAGCACGTCAGCAGGCCAATGAAGGCTGGGACAGCCTCGGCAATGTATTTGATGTACGTGTATCCGATACGCTTGAACGTCTTGGTATCCCGACAACAAAAGATTTAAACAAGCTCTCTGGACGTGTTCAACAAATGTCCCGCAAGGCTACCAATAGCTGGAAAGAGTTCGAAGGTATATTTGAAAAACGTGTTTCAGATGCGCTTAAAAGTCTGCACGTTCCAGGTGCAGATGATATGGACAAGCTGGCTGACAGCGTGCAGAAGGTATCCCGTGAGGCAACAGAAAACCTGGGCAAGCTCGAAAAAATGCTCGAGGAGCGTGTTTCTGGTCTGATCAGTGGTTTTGAATCCACCACTTCAGCGGAGTTCAAGAAGGTCAACTCCGATCTCCAGGGTGTATCCCGGCAGGTAACTGATAACTGGGGCAAGCTGGAAGGTGTTGTTGAAGCGCGTGTCACAAAGATCCTGGGTGGTCTCGGACTACCGAGCAACGATGACATAAGCAAACTGTCTGCAGAGCTGAAAAAGCTCTCCACGCAAGTGGCTTCCCTGGAAAAACAGGTCAAGGCAGGTGCAGTAGCTAAAGCAAAGGCAAAACCTGCAGCTCGGAAATCAGCAGTTAAGAAACCGCTGGTTCCCAAGGCTGAGACCAGGATGACGGTGGCTGAGAAAAAGAAAGCCGCTGAGGCCATCAGCAAAATGAAACCAGCAAGCAAGCCGGTAACTACCAGTTAAACCCCCGAGGGGTGGGCATTATTTATGTCCACCCTTCCGGAAACAAAATGTTTCTAGGGTGTTTGCTCTAATTAATTTACTTAGTATGAATACATCACACATTGAATGCTCATTTGAGCGAGGAGTTTGAAATGGCTAAGAAGACTTTGAAAAAGAAGGTTATGAAGAAGAAAGTACAGGCAAAACCAGCAGCAACTGATTTCGCTGCGCCTGTTGTAGATTCAGCACGTGAAATCTGGCTGGCTGGCCTGGGTGCATTTTCCGTTGCACAGGCCGAAACCGGCAAGCTACTCGAACAGGGCAACAAACTGTTTGAAAAACTGGTTGATGAAGGTGTAAAGCTTGAGAAGAAGACCCGCAGTGACGTCGGGAGTGCTGTAGGCGGTATCAAAAATGAAATGGAATCCACGGTTGGTGCAGTTCGCAAACAGGCTGTTGATAACTGGGACAAACTGGAAAACATTTTTGAAGACCGCGTTGCACGGGTACTGGGTCAGCTGGGAGTTCCCACTGCTGAAGATGTCAACAAGCTTTCCGCGCGTGTTCAGACCCTGGCCACCAAGGTCACGGCAATGAACAAGCCGGCAAAGACAACCAAGGCTGTTGCCAAAAAACCGGTAGCTAAAAAGCCAGTGGCTAAGAAACCAACGGCTAAGAAAGTAACCAAAAAGCCAGTAGCTAAAGCAGCTAAATAGTCCCCCACTTCCCAGCTATGGGAAAGTTTAGGGCCGGCAACATGCCGGCCCTTTTTTTATGTTCAGGATGAACGGTTATGTTCAGGATGAACGGTTATGTTCAGGATGAACGGTTATGTTCAGGATGAACGGTTATGTTCAGGATGAACGGTTATGTTCAGGATGAACGGTTATGTTCAGGATGAACGGTACACCGCGGGCGCAGGGATGCGCAGGAGCGGTGCCTTTCAGTTTTGCACGGTGTTTGACGCAGGGATGCGCAGGAGCGGTGCCTTTCAGTTTTGCACGGTGTTTGACGCAGGGATGCGCAGGAGCGGCGTGTGTCAGTTTTGCACTGCGTTTCGTAATCTGCCTGGGCCGCCAAGGCGGTGTGGTCTCTTATTTCAAGACATGCCGTGAACCCATCCATGGGGGCGCGTTCTCGACTTCCTGTCTCGCACGGTCTTGAAATAAGAGACCACACCCCCTCGGCTATGTGGTGTTCAAACAGCAATAGATTCTGATAATGTAGTGCCTCAATACAAAAAGACTTATAAATGACAACCTACAACAGAAAACAAACCAGAAAACACCATTCAGCCCTGCTAACAGCCTGTTTGCTCGCAGCCTTGCTGATGTCGTCCTGCGCCACTGCCCCACAAGAGGATAAAGTCGACAACTACTGGGATGGTTACACCACGGTTGCCATCTCACCAAGTGGAAAAATAGTCGCAGCAGCCAACCGTTTTATCGTGGTCCTGTTTGATATCGAACAACGCCGGCAGATAGGATGGTTTTGGGCTGTTGATCAAAACGGAAAAAACTACAAGCTGCCACGTACAGGTCTGGGTGATACTCTCGCTTTTATTGACGAGGATCACATCGTAACCACTGGTATGGGCGGAATAGCCACGGTCTGGGATATTCGAAACGGTCAAAAACAACTCCAGATTGACCCGCCCAGCAAGGGTATGTACGCCATCAGTCTTGCTTTCTCACCCGCCACCCGCCAGTTGGCCCTGGGGACTTGGGATGGCAGTATCGTGACCTACAAACTCGATGAAAACAGGGCCAGCGCACCCAGGTATCTGCTCACTCATGTTGGCAGGGTGAATGATGTGGTATTCAGCGCTGACGGCAAGTACATGGCATCAGCGGGAGATGACAAAACGGTAACGATCTGGGATATGGAAACCCGCAAACATATCGGCAGGCGGGAAATCGAGAGTGAGGTTTCTGATCTGGAGGTGGTGAGTTCGCGTCGTTCACTCGTCATAGCCGGTGACGATGTGGCCATCTGGAAGTTTCTGACCGAAGAGGAGGTCGAGGAACTGAAAGAAGACAAGCAAGTCGCTCAATGGGTGGGTACCGGCGCACTATATGCGCTACAGGCAGGTCTTCTTTTTACCGGTCTGGGAGGTGGTATTTCCACCCATGATCCGGCTAACTGCGGCCGCTTCACCACGGTCTCTCCGGATGGTAAGTTCCTGGTTGATGTCAAACCCGGTCCGATGTCCAACAAGGTGACCGTTCTGGATGTGGATGAGAACGAGATCATGCGTGAGGTCGATGTGCCCAACGCCATCTGTGATCTTGAATTTACCGGGGATGGAAAACACCTGGTGCTGGCTGGAGACGGTGGTATGTTCCTGGTGGACACCAATACCTGGGTTTCAGTACCAATGCATCTGATTGTGGATTCTTTCAGTCGTGCACCGATGGTTTTACTGTCTGACCAGGGACACATGGGGCTTGATGTCACAAGGCACAGACCGGGTATTGAAATGCTGGAGTTCAATAAAATCACCCGTGAAACAGCGGACGCTTCTACGAGTGGAACTGATAGTCCTGAGCCATCTGAAAGACCATCTGAAACCCCGGATCAAATCCGGGAAGAATCTTTGGAATAACCACCCGTAAAAGGGGCTGGAGAGCAAAATGAACCTATTTGATATGTCTGGAAAGGTCGCTGTTGTTAACGGCGCATCACGTGGTATCGGTGAAGCCATCGCCTGTGTCCTCTATCTTGTTTCAGACCAGGCGGCTTATTCAACCGGCACGACACTGGTGATGGATGGTGGAGCAACCCTGGGCTAATTATGGCGACTGCAAACAGCAATCCAACTACCCCGGTGAGGAAAGGTGAAGATCTTGACTGGCCGGTCCTGGAACGTCACTTGAAGTCTGTGCTTCCCCATCTCGAAGGTGAGGCGGAGATCAGTCAGTTTTCCGGAGGAAAATCCAACCTGACCTACCGGTTGAAATATGCCAATGATGACCTGGTGGTGCGCAGGCCACCGTTTGGCGCCAAGGCGAAAAGTGCGCACAGCATGATCCGCGAATACCGCATCATGACCGAACTGAAACCGGCTTACGCCTCTCTGCCCGAAACGCTTTACTACAGCGATGACGAATCCATCATAGGATCAGAGTTTTATGTCATGCGAAAGGTTGATGGTCTGCTGATAGGCAATCAGATCCCAGCAGAGTGGAACTTCACTGAAGAAGATACGCGCCGTTTTTGTACCGGGTTCTGGGAAAAACTGATTGAGTTGCACCAGGTGGATCCTGTTGCAGCAGGGCTTGGTGATTTTGGTAAGCCGGAAGGTTATGCTGAACGTCAGGTTCTGGGTTGGAACCGTCGGTTTGAAAGGGTTATTACACCCGATGTGGACCACTTTACTGATGTGCGCGAATGGCTGGTTGCCAGCTTGCCTGTTGAGAGTAAGCGTCATTCGGTTCTGCATGGTGATTTTCGCATTGATAACGTTATTCTCGACAGGCAAAACCCCAGTAACATCCTGGCCGTTCTGGACTGGGAGATCTGTGCACTGGGAGACCCATTGATGGATCTTGGTAATTCACTGGCTTACTGGATACAGGAAGATGACCCGGTCGAAATAAGACAGTTGCTGGTTCAGCCCTCGAATGCGCCGGGTATGTTGACGCGAAGCGAAATTCTCGACTTGTATCAGGAGCGGACGGGTATTGATACGTCAGATTTTACCTTTTACCTGGTTTACGGTTACTGGCGTCTTGCCGTGATCCTGCAGCAGATTTATTTCCGTTTTTATCATGGACAGACCCAGGATGTACGTTTCAGTACGTTTGGAAAAGCTGCTCAGCGACTGGGTCAGCACTGCCAGGAATTGATTTCCGCTTCGCAGCCTGGCACCTAATAAAATCCCCCGTAGGGTGTGTAACTCATTACGCACCGGTTCCGTCTACGTAAAAATCATGCAGCCAATATCGGCGCTAGTACTTAATAAATTACACAGGAACAGCAATTTACGCTTTTGTATTGGACAAAGCCCGGCGAACAGTTACCCTACACATCACAATCAGCTTTCTGGAGCGGTATTTTGAGTGGTTTACGACAAATTCTACTGATGATATTGCTAATCAGTGGCCTGGATGTCGCATTGGCGCAGGAACCACAATTAGGCCATGAACTGAGCCAGGAACTGGTATCGGCAAGAATTCAAGCGCTTAGGGACGCAGGCAGTCAAGAGGGAGCCGAAACCACGGTTGGCAGCTACGAAGCTGTACTCAACTGGCTTGGAGAGGCTACCGTCCATACCGCCTCCGAAAAAACTTACTTGCAGACCCAGGTTGATGCCCCGCAACAGGAGGCTGAAATTCGTGATCGTATGATATCTGCGGTTTACCGTTCGCCCGATATCAACCCGGACTCGGTTGCGAAACTTTCGAAAAAAGAACTTGATGAAAAGCTGACTGCGCTTCGGCTGAAGCTGCGAGACTCTCAGACTGCCAAAAACCAGCTGGATGACAAACTGGCATCTGAACAAAGCAGCTCACCCGTCATTCAGGCACGGCTGGAAGCGATTGATAAACGGCTTCAGGAATTACCCACCACTCCCGTTACTATTGAGCCTGATTTGCAACCGTCGCAATTCGAGGCAGCACAATGGGCGGTATTGGCTGAGCGCAAAGCGTTGAACGCTGAGCGTAGATCCCTGGAAGCGCGGTTGGCCAGTCAGCCTGCACGCTACAGTAGAAGAAAAGCGCAAAGTGATGAATTTGTCCTTATTCTTGCCGGTCTGAATTATGAGCTCAAAACCCTGGAGAGTGAACTTGCATCCAGGGCGGAAGCTCAGGAATCGAAACCTATTATCAGCATCGATGAAGAGACAACGGGATACGGGTTTATCCGTCAACTGGTGGACAGCAACGCAAAATTGCGGGAAGAGCGTGCCAGGCTGGATAAAACAACGGCCCTGTTGAACGAAGAAAATAAAGAGGTTGAAAACCAATTATCGTCATTGAACAGCCGGTTTGAGGGGGTAAAGAGGCTCGTATCACTCGCGGAAAACAGCGCATCTCTTGGGCATGTGCTTATGGTTCACTGGCATGAGACAGATAGTTTCAGGCTTGATGACACCGCGTCTGTTACATCGGGAACCATCGGTGATCATGTCATTCAACGCACGCGCTATGAAGACACTTTGAACTCTATCTCTGACACGGCAGATTACATTGCCGACGGTTTTTCTGCCGAGATTGGCAGACCCGAAAGTAAACCGGATGAGAAACTGATTACAACCGCACTGGAACTGCTGCGATCAAAAAGGGGGCTCCTGACAGCATTGATCGCGGATGAAACTGAGCTGGTCAATAAAAGCGGAAGCCTTGAGCGAAACCGCACCAGCCTGAGCAATCAATTCGCAGATTATCAGGCATATCTTGGCAGCCGAATTCTATGGGTGCCGAGCCATCCACCGCTCTCCCTGGAAATCCTGATGAACATCAGGAAGGATATTAGTGACTTTTTTATTGAGCTGGACGAATTAAGCTTTTCCAGGTTGACGCCGATGGGCATAGTTGGGCTGGCCCTGGCCCTGGCCCTTTTGGTATTAAGAAGAAAAATAGATTCACGTCTGCGCGAAATCAACAAGAAGGTTGGAAAAGTACGTGAAGACTCAATTATCTTTACCCTGCGTGCGTTGGTGCTCAATATCATCCGCTTGGCACCGATACCTTTATTACTGCTCCTGTTAGCGAAAGGCCTGCAAAGCCCGAACTCGGATACCGCACCCTACCTGGCTTCGGGTCTGCAGGATTCTATCGCGATTTTGCTGGTGCTCCTGCTGGTAAGAACTTCCTGTCTCGAAAGTGGAATTGCCCGTACACATTTCGGGTGGCAAAAGGAATACTGTGACAATTTCAAGCGGCTCAGTACCCGGTTATTGGTTTGGTGGTTTCCGCTTTTGGTGCTAACTGCATTTATTTTTAAGGTAGAGGTCGACTCGATCACCGCGGTATTAGGTCGCCTGGTTTTTTGTTTAGACATGATCATTCTGACCTATCTACTGTTAAGCTTCCTCGTATCGGAATCTCTTGAACTGAAAAAGCACCCACGCTGGCGCTTTTGGGCGATATTCCTTGCAGTGACGAACGGTGTCTATTTCATTTCATACGCCGTCCTTGGCTACCTCTATTCCAGCCAGGTCTTATTTAAGATTGTCACTAATTCACTGGTAATTATCATTGCCGCGGCTTTCACTTTTTACATCATGCAACGCTGGTTGCTGGTCTACCGCCGCCGACTGCGCTTCAACGAAATGCTGGCCGCGCGACAGTCATTCAAGGAAGGGGAAACCCCCGAGGTTGAATCTGAAACGGTCGATCTGGTTTCACTCAGTGAGTCTGTTACCAGTTTGTTGAAAGTCTTTACCGTCACCTTCGCGGCCTTTTCACTGGTCTTCATCTGGGCCCCTCTTTTCCAAGCCCTGGAAGTAATGCAGAGGATAACGCTGTGGACCGTCAATGACATGTCGGATGGTGAGGCCATTTTGACCAGCATTACACTTGCATCTTTGGTCCAGGCATTATTGATTGGTCTTTTTACCATTGTTGCCGCACGCAATGTGCCGCCCTTGCTGTCACTGGTACTCAGAGGCCAGAAAAATATATCCCAGGGGTCAAGATACGCGATTGTCAAATTACTGGGTTACCTGATCATCACCGTGGGTATCCTGGTGTTCCTCTCTACACTTGGGCTCAGATGGGACCGCCTGCAATGGCTGGTTGCTGCACTTGGTGTTGGTATT
>Ga0316190_10001061_pt1 | contig 19620 bp, 16 predicted proteins | sample Eddworburrow2_MG_FD_204929 | JGI IMG/M metagenome (GOLD analysis project Ga0316190, IMG submission 204929) | Coastal sediment microbial communities from Maine, United States - Eddy worm burrow 2 | ecosystem: Environmental > Aquatic > Marine > Coastal > Sediment | place: USA: Maine | collected... | reverse complement strand
ATCTGCTCACTGATCTGGCGCTCACCCGTCGGCCCATTGGTCGGCACGTCGGGAATATAGAAATCCAGGTCGCAGACACTGCGCCCGGGATCTTGCGGGTCGGGGGTCACCCTCCAGGTCTCGACATGGTCGATCTGCATGACGAACACCGTGTTCGGGAACAGCACATAGACCAGGGCGGTGTGGGGAACCAGATCCCACTGCTCGGGAGGCTGATCACCGAGCTCGGTGAGGGTCCGACGGGGAAGCACCTCGCGCACATGAGGTCCGAAACGCTCCGCGAAACAGAGGTTGGGGATGAACAACGGGCCGACGGTGTTCTTGTGGAGCGAAGCAAAGTGGTACGGCTCCAAGAAGGTGTCGATCACCAGCTTCCAGTTGAGCGCGAGATCGAACCGGTGGGAGCGCCAATGGCGGTGGGCGCCGATGTCGAAGCTGTCGAGATCGTCGGCGATCGGCCCGAGCTCGGGCCGGGGTGTCGGGCCACCGGCAGGGTCGGGGGTCACCCAGATGACCCCATGATCCTCGACGGTTGGTAGCGTGCGGAGCCCCGGGCCCGGCGTGTCGATGTCAGGGAAGGCGTCGCGGTCCGGCAGTCCGACGAGCCGGCCATCGGTTCCATAGGTCCACGCGTGGTAGGCGCAGCTGAACCGGCGGGAACAGCCCCGCTCCTCGCCCACAACCTCGGCCCCGCGATGCGCACACACATTGGCGAATGCCCGCACGACACCGTCGTCGCCCCGGATCACCAACAAAGGGACCGCCAAGTTGTCCCGGGTCAGATAGGAGCCCGGTTCGGGCAGGTCCGGGCTGAGCGCCACGACCTGGGGCAAGGGGCCGAAGAGGGTTCGGCGTTCGGCCGCGAGCCACTCCGGATCGGCATAGGTGGCGGCCGGCGCAGCCGAAGGCTTGGTGCGCCAGGACCGCCCTTGAGCCGCCTGGGCGAGCAGGGTCTTGATGATGGGCTGGCTCGTGTCGTTTCTCATCACTGTTCCCCAGTAGCGCACCCGAGTCCGGTCGCTCCGGCAGCCCGGGGCGATGTTACAAATTCAGTGTTACGTATCATCACCTGTTCGTCAACACGAGCCCCTGAGCGACCCCCGAGCACGGGGAAACCGGCTCAGGCCAACAGACCCGGTAGCACGAAGCGGCGGATCAACGTATCGATCTCCGAGGTCGGGCGGGGCGGTGTCGTGTCGATGGTGATGAACGACAGAACGGCCCGCAGGGTCCACTCCCCCGCTTCGGAAGCGGTCAGCCCTTCGCTCAGCTGACCCGGGAAACGTTCGGCCAGCTCCGCGATCACCGCGCCGAACGCCTCGGAGAGCGGAACGAGTGAACCGGGAATCGGCGCCCCGGTCGCCCTCTGTTCCTCGGAGCCGAACAACACGCTCAGGTCATCCCGTCGAGCACCCCTCACCGTCGCCCTGACCAGCAGGGCCAGAGCGTCGCGCACGTTGGGCTGGGCGATCAGGCGCGGGCTCAGCCGGGCCAGGAAGCGGGTGGTGGAGCGCATCAGCACCGACAACAAGAGGGTGTCACGGTTGCCGATCCGCCGATAGACCGTGACTCGCGAGACTCCGGCAGCCACCGCGATCTGTTCCACGGTCGTGCGCGGTACACCTTCGGTGGCAAAGAGATCCTCGGCCGCGTCAAGGATCAGCTCATCAACCGACAACACCTCCACGGACGACACAACCCGACCCTAACCGGCCCACCATCCCGATACAGCACTACCCAGATGTAACACTGGGCCAGGACGACCGTTCGGCACTACGGTGCGGGCGATGGACACGCTCGTGAGCACCGACTGGCTGGCCGATCATCTCGACGAGGTGGTCGTGCTCGATGCCACCGTCTTTCTTCACCCGGGAGGCGAGGGAGGGTACAGCGCCGAAAGTGGCCGAGAACGCTGGGCCCTGGGCCATATCCCCGGAAGTCGTTTCGCTGATCTCATCGGTGAGCTGTGCGACTCGACCAGCCCATATCGCTTCGCCGTGCCGACCCCAGAACACTTCGCCGCGGCCATGGGCCGACTCGGGGTCGGCGACGACACCGACGTCGTGCTGTACGACGACAACGGTGCGATGTGGGCGGCCAGGGTCTGGTGGATGCTGCGCTGGGCCGGCCACGACCGCGCCGCCATCCTCGACGGTGGGATGCGGGCGTGGCGCGACGAGAATCGCCCCCTCACCGCCGACGTTTCCCCGCCTGTCGCCGCCACCATGACACCCCGCCCTCGGCCGGAGCTGATCGCTGACAAGGCCGAGGTGATGGCCGCCATCGCCGACGGGGCCACCTGTCTGATCGACTCGCTCGGCCGCGCCCAGTACGCCGGTGAACAAAACACCTATGGTCGGCCGGGACACATTCCGGGTGCCGTCAACTCCCCGGCGTTCGCGCTGCTCGACCGGGACACCGGGCGCTACAAGCCTCTCGAAGAGCTGGCCGGGCGCTTCCCCACCGACCGTTCCGCCCGCACCATCACCTACTGCGGGGGCGGGATCGCCGCCTCGTCGAGCGCGTTCGTGGCCACCCGCCTCGGTTTCGAGGACATCGGGGTCTACACGGCCAGCCTCCAGGAGTGGACCACCGATCCTGACGCTCCCCTCGTCCGCGGCGCCAACCCGTGAACATCGGTCCTGGGTGTTTCAGGGTGCGGTCTCGCTGGCGGTGGTGCCGGTTACTGGGGCGTAGTTCCGGTTGAGGAACCAGCGCTGGTACTCGCCGTAGGTGATGGGCTGGTGGGCGGCCGGGCGCTGCGCGCTCACACAGGTCGGTATCGCTTCGACCACCGCGTCGTCGCGAGCACCGTAGAAGAACGGCATGGCGTAGCGGTCCGTGTCCGACATGTTACGTACCCGGTGGCCGGTCGAGAGAAAGCGGTCGTTGGTCCAGCGGCGCAGGATGTCGCCACTGTTGATGAGATAGGACCGGGCCAGCGCGGGCGGGTCGATCCAGTCGTGGCCCTCGGGTCGGATCTGTAGTCCCGGCACATCGTTGGCGGGCAACAGGGTCATGAACGACGAATCGGTGTGGGGGGCGAGACCCCACGAGTGTTCCTCGTAGTCGATACGGGGGTAGTGGGACAGCCGCAGGGTGGCGCTGGGGTCGACGAAGGACGGGTCGAACCAGTCGGCCGGAAGATCGAGCGCCCGGGCGTACACCGGCAACAGGCGGTGGGCGAAACTCTGTACGGCGTCCATGTACCGCTCGATGGCGGCGCGGAAACCGTCGAGCTCGGGCCACTGGTTGTGGGTCCGGTGGCCACCCCGATGCACGAAGTAGGCGGCGTTCAGATTGGGTTTGCGGACCTCGCCGGCAATCTCCGACGCATAGGAGGTGCCGCCGCCCAGCTCCAGGTACCCGCCCTCCTTGGCAGAGATGCGGATGGCCGCCAACTCGTCGGAGGGCAACGCGTGGACCCGACGCGCCTGGTCATAGACCCCTTCGACCAGGGCCCAGTCGACGTCGTGATTGACCACGAAAAAGAAGCCGACCTCTTCGAGGGCGCGTCTCAGCTCGTCACCCAAACGGTCGAGACCTCCGGCCTGGCCGGCCAGCAGCGGCCCGACATCCAGCACCGGAATCAGATCGGTCTCGGTCATCGTTGACGACATCGCACCTCCAAGTACCGGCACGGTCCCAGTACATCTCGCCCGGGGTTCGTACCCGCTGGCCTATTCGTACCCGCTGGCCTATTCGTACCGGCCGGCCTATTCGTAGTAGCCAGAGTGATGGTAGACCGCGGGGATCCCCGCCGCGCTGAAGGCGTCCACGTTGTTCTGGTCGTCGTCGACGGCCAGCCGGGGCTCGAGGCCGACGGCTCTCAGCTCCTCGACGGCGCGCAGCTTGGTGACACTCGAAGGGGCGTTGTCGCCGTCGGGGCGCATCACGAGCAGATCCCAGACCACGTTGTGACGTTCGAGCCAATCGAGGGTCAGGGGCCTGATGCGCAAGGGTCGAGCGGTCAGCAGCACGATCGTGAGCTCGCGGTCAAAGGTCGCCAACAGGGCCAGTCCGGGGATCAGAGGTAGATCATGAGCCGCGGCTTCGAAGAAGCCGTCCCAGTCCCGCGGTCGGCTGTCGAGATAGTGCTGTCGATGGGTGGCGTCAGAGATCACACCGTCCACGTCGATCAGCACCCCGGGGCCGAGCCGGCCCGATCCCTCCTCGGCTCGGAGATCGGCTCGCCAATGCCAGTGCTTCGGTACCTTGTTCATGTGCCGGACCCCGCTCAGCGCTCGGCCGTCGCCTTCATCCCGGCGAGCGTGGCGCCGATGCTCTCCCGGGCGTTGGCAACACGACGATCGACCTCGGCCTGACCGTTCTCGACCATCGGGGGCGAAAGGTTCCGCAAGGCCCACTGCTCGGTCAACCGGGTCCCCGTGTCCGTAGATTCGAGCAGGTAACGCCAATGTACGAAGTTGTGGCCGGTGCCGCCGGTCACGAACGCGAAGCTCGCCCCCTCGTCCCGCTCGACGATCTCGACGAGGGCTTTCCATTCCTGGTCGTTCCGCCGGTTGATGCCGACGAACTCGTCACCGACCTGCCCGGTGCCGGGCACACCCTCGGCGTTCTTGCGCCAGTAACCGCCGGCGTTCTCCGAGCTCCACTCGCCGTAACGCTCCATGTCGGTCACCAGGGCCCAGACCGCGGTGGGCGGAGCGGCGATCTCGATCGATTCCTCATAGGAGTACAACGGCTGTGTGTCATCGGTCATGGCGAGAAGTCTGCCAGCCCCCACCCCTGCGACCATCACCGGACCGTTGTTCCCCTCGATCCGCCGATGCATGACCTTGGAGTCTGCTGGTGTCATGATCCGTACATGCAGAACCCGCGTCTCATCGTCCTCGTCCATGGAGCGTTCCACGCCGCATGGTGCTGGTCAGCGCTGCAGTCCGAACTGGACCGCCGCGGGGTACCCAGCCTGGCGGTCGACCTGCCCGGCCACGGCGCATCGACCCAGCCGATGGAAGATCTGCACGGCGACGCCGACGCTGTCTCGGCCCTGCTCGACCGAGTCGACAGGGACGTCGTGCTCGTCGGACACTCCTACGGGGGCGCGGTCATCAGCCAGTGTTCAACAACCGAGAACATCGCCCGGCTCGTCTACCTGACCGCGCTGATGCCCGACGAGGGTCAGAGCGCCTCGGAGCAGTTGGCGGACCTCCCGGCTTCCACCGCCCCGATCCGCGGCCTGTTCGTACGGCGAGACGACGGGTTGATGGCCGCCAACCCCGAGGTGGCCCCTGCGGCGTTCTACAACACCTGTGACCCTGCACCGATAGCGGCCGCCCTCGCGCGCCTCGATCCCCAACGGGCGGCCACGCTCAAACAACCGACCACCAGGGCGAACTGGCAGACCCTGCCCAGCACCTACATCCGCTGCACCGAAGATCAGGCGATCCCGCTGGCCGCCCAGGACAAGCTGGCCGAGCGGTGCGAGTCGGTCCTCACGATCGACACCGACCACTCCCCGTTCGTGTGCGCTCCCGACCGTCTCGCGGATCTGCTCGCCCCGCTCGCTACCGACTGAACCGGAATCCACCAACGCTCAGCCGGCTTCGGCTGCGAACTCCTGGCGGGCGGCGGGGATCACCTCGTGCAGATAGGCGTCGAGGGCCTTGTCGTCGACCGGTAGCCGCAGGGCGACATTGATGCCGTTGGCCCCCGCCTGCCGATAGGCCGCCAGACGGTCCATCGCCTGATCGGGTGTGCCCATCAGTGCACCCGAGATGATCCGATCGAGCGTGTCGCCCGGTCCGAACTGTTGGCGCATCCGCTCCTCCACCTGTTCAGTGGCCGCCACGGTGGTACCAAGATTGAACGAGAGGTTGATCGTGCGCTCGATACTCGATGGGTCGCGCCCCACCTCGGCGCACCGTTGGTCGAGGACCCCGCACAGCCGACCGAACTCCTCCGAAGAGATGTAGGCCGCGTTCCATCCGTCCATGTACTTGGCGGCCAGGCGCAGTGTGCGCTTCTCCCCGACCCCACCGATCCACAACGGCAGGTGGCCGCGTACGGGCCCCGGCACCGTGGAAACATCATCCACCTGGTAGTGCTCACCGGTGAAGGTGGTGCGCTCCTCGGTGAACATGGAGCGGATGATCTCGATCCCCTCCCCCAGCATGTCGAAACGGGTGCCGAGAGGAGCGAAGTCATAGCCGTGAGCCCGGAACTCCGGCTCGTGCCAGCCTGCGCCGAGGCCGAGCTCAAACCGTCCGCCCGACAGATGATCGATCGCCACCGCCGACTTCGCCAACAGGGCCGGGTTCCGGTACGGCACACAACACACGAGCACGCCGAGACGGGCCCGTTCGGTCTCGCAGGCCATTGCGGCAAGGGTGGCGACGGCCTCGAAGTGGGCGATGGTGCCGCCCGAAGGGGGCGCCTCGTACAGATGATCCCACGCCGAGATCCAGTCGACACCCGCCTCGTCGAGCCGGCGCCACAGCGCCCGAAGCTCATCCATCGACGCGTTCTGCTGGCCGACGTGGACGCCGAATGAAAATGTCATCCCCAGACCCTATTCCCGGGTCGCGGGCCATGCCGACGGGAACGATCGACCGGTGCGCGCCCGGATGCGACGGCCCGCGGTATCTACCCGGTCGATGAGGTCCCCGAGGTCGTCGACGAAACACGCTCGGCCGGCTTCGACGACCACCCGCCCTTCGACGATGACGGTGTCGACACTGTCACCGGTGGCGGAGTGCACCAGGTTGCGGGCCGGGTCGATCAGGCCCCGCCACTGGGGCCGCATCGTGTCGAACAGCACGACGTCACCGCGGCGCCCGACCTCGATGGCCCCGATCTCAGGGATGTGGAGCGCCTGGGCACCGACCCGGGTGGCCAGCTCGATGGCGGTCTCGGGCGGTATGAGGGTGGTGTCGGAGCGGGCGTCCTTGTAGAGGGTCGCCACCAACTGCATGACCCGCACCAGATCGATGAAGTTCGAGCTGTTCACCGAGTCGGTGCCGAGCGAGACATTGACGCCGGCGTCGAGCAGCTCGGGGAGCCGCCCCGTGCCGGCGATGTGGCCACCGGCCTTGATCACCGTGCTCGGACACAGCACGACCGACGTGCCGGTGGCGGCGAGCAGGTCAATCTCCTCGCCGCTGAGCCCCGGACAATGCGAGAGCAGAACGTTCGGTCCGAGCACACTGATCTCCGCCAGCCGTGCCGTCGGTGATGAGCCGGTTCGGTCTCCCGCTCCCTGGTGGTGCAGAGTCATCGACGTGCCGGCTTCGTCGGCGATCCGTTTCGCGGCCTTCAACAGCTCGGGGCTGCACACGTCGAGCGAGAACGGCATGGTCCATGCCGTCATCCGGCCATCGCACCGGCCGTGCAGTGCCGCCACCGACGCCTCCATCCGATCGATCGCCTCGCCCGTGTCATAGACGGGAAGATTGACGTCGTTGTCGGTATCGGTGACATGTTCGCCCGTGATCACCCGACAGCCGGCGGCCTCGTAGGCAGCCATGCATGCGTCGGGAAATCGGGTCGTACCGGGATCGACCAGGGTGGTCGTGCCCGTCATCAACATCTCGGTCAACCCGAGCAAGGTCGTTACGTACTCCTCGTCAGCGGTCATCGCCGACTGCATGGCGAACACGTGCGCCAGCCGACCCTCGACATCGTCGGGGAAGATGCCGCGCACCGCGTGGGCGTAGCTGATGTGGAGATGGCCGTTGATGAAACCGGGCGTGGCCAGCATCCCCGTGGCGTCGATCACGCGATCGGCGTCGATCTCGGCCAGCTCCGACGACGGGCCGACATGGGTGATCGTGCCGTCGCCGATCACGATCGCCCCGTCGAGAAGCACCCGACGATCGCTATCGACCGTAAGCAGATACTCGATATGGTCAATCTTGATCTCTGGCTTGATCTCTGGCTTGATCTCTGGCTTGATCTCTGGCTTGACCTCGGGCCTGCTCATGCGCTGATTCTCGCGCGCGACGCCCGCGGCAAGCGGGGAACATCATCGGCACATGCCGACGAGCCGCGGGCCCCGGACTGGCGTCGGGCGGGTGCAGTGACCGAACGTGGGCGATGCTCACCTCGGCGGGAAGCCCACCTTCGCGGTCCGGAATCGGCTTGTCGACGCTGATCATCAGCACCACGACGATCGTCTCCCATACCTTCGCGCGGTCCTCCTACGGACTGCTGTTGCCGGCCATCGAGGACAGTCTGAATATCAGCCACGCGCGGGCCGGGTTCGGCGGCACGGTCGTCTTTCTCGCGTTTCTGCCCGCGACGCTGCTCGTCGCCGGTCTGGCCAGCCGCACCGAACCGATCAACCTGATGCGCGCCGGGTTGGCCGTCGCCGCCGTCGGATTGGGCCTGAACGCGTTGGCACCGAGCTACCCGGTGTTGCTGATCGGGCTGGCCCTCGGGGGCGCGGCGGGGGCGGGAATCTGGGTGCCCGCACCCACCGTGGCCACCGCGGGCGTGGCCCCGGAACGTCGGGGCTTGGTAATCGGTCTACTCACGGCGACCATCGGGGTCGGAATCCTCGTCGTGGGGGTGGGCACCAACCTTTTGCGATCGGCGATGAACGACCAAGGCCTGTGGCGTCCGATCTGGGCCATCGAGGCCGGAGTAGCGTTTCTCCTGTTCGTCGCGCTCGTCGGGTTTGTGCGCCCGGAACCGACCCCAAAGGTCTCTGGCGGGATCAACCTCAACCATCTCAAATCGGTTCCCGGATGGCGCCAGATCACCGTGGCGTACGCGCTGTACGCCATCGCCGGGGGCGGGTTCTTCTCATTCGTGGTCGCCGCGCTGGAACAGGACGGCGGTCTGGACAGGTCACACACCACGGCGGTATTCGCCGTCATGGGTCTGGTGGGAGCGGTCTTCGCGCCACTCACGGGACTGCTGTCGGACCGGGTCGGACGCAAGCCGGTGATGCTCGGCTCAGTCGCCATCGTGGGCAGCGCCGCGGCGGCCATCGCCTCGGGCGCCGTCATTGCGGTCGTAGGCGGGGCCATCTTGTTCGGGGCCATCGCGTCGAGCTTCCCCACCCAGGTGGCGGCCTATGTGCGCGACCACGCCGACGCCCGGGTGTTCTCGGGCGCGTTCGCCACCATGCTTCTGTTCTTTTCGGTCACCGCCATCTCCGCCCCCTCGATGATGGGGGTGCTTGCCGACCTGACCGGCTCGTTCGCCATCCCTTATCTGACCCTGGCCGGGGTCAGCCTGCTGATCATCGCCACGGTCGCCACGCTTCCCTCCTCGGCCTCGCAATCGCCCACACCGTCACTACCCGCATCGTCGTCGCCCGAATCCTGACCCGTGGCCGATCCCCTGGCCGCTATCCGTCGAGTGAGACATGAAGCGTGAAGTCCCCTGGTTCGGCACGCGTGGTGGGCGACCGCCTGCTTGCGGGTCGTGGCCATGGTCCGGTCGAGCTCCCCCGGGGCACACGCCACGATCGTCGAGCTCGACGACACCTGCTCGACGGTCTCGAGCCCAGCTCCTCGGCGTGCCCGGGCAAGGTGCGCACGACGAAGCTCCCGTCATCCTTCGACAGCTCGAGTCGTTGACCTCCCCGGTAGGTGTACGTGGTGTTCTCGGCCATCATCCCCTCCTCGATCAGTAAGGGAGAGTGCGGCGCAGCCCATCGTGATACGACGGATCCCTGAACCGTTCAGTCGGTGGCGCAATGGTCGGAGGGTTCCAGGTTGAGCGCCGGGTTGCGGTCAAAGAAGCCTGACGGTTTCAGGGTGAAACCGAGCCGTTCGACCGGCATGACCGGCCAGTCCTCGGGGCGGCTGATGTGGGTGGCCCCAAAGGTGTGCCACACCACAACGTCGGTGTCCTCGATCGGGCGGTCGGCCGCGGTCCACCGGGGTAGTCCGTCATGGCCGGGATGCTGGTACGGGTAGTCGCCCGCGGCATGGATCTCGTCACGGTCATACGGGGTGACCCAGAGGTTGTGCGTGGCAAAGGTGGCTCGATCACGGATGGCCGACCCTGGTCGCGCCAGCATCGTCGGCGAGGCCCCCGGCATCAGCTTGTACGCGCTCGGCCCGCCCAAGCGGTTCGGGCTCTCCCGGTTCTCCACATACCAAACCCGACTCGCGGCGGGATCGATGTCGCGCATGGCCTGCGCCTCGGTGCGCAACGGGGTACGCACCGTATCGAAGGCGTTGAGATAGGGATTGGCTTCGCCCGGCGGCAACGCCACGACGTCTTGTTCCACCACGGTGTTCGGTCCCCCATCGACATCAAAGTCCAGCCGGAAACAGAACAGGTGCTGGTGGTGGGGCGCGGCGAGCTGAGGAGCGATCATCGCCGCCTGGCCGGGCGTGACACCCGGCGCCACCGCCTGGGTCTGGACGATGCCGGTCATCTTGACCTCGAACTCGATCGTGCCGTCGAGATAAAAGTACCAGTAGAAGGCGTACTCGTAGTTCCCGACGGTGCCGATCGTCGAGACCACAAGGCGACGGGACCGGCGGACCTCGGTCGTGTTGCTCATGAGATCGAAGTGCTTCCAGAGGATCCCGAAGTCCTCCTCATGGATGCACACCGCGTTCTCGATCGTCCACGACTGCCCGTTCTCGGCGATCATGTCGGCGTCGAGATAGACGATCTCGCCCAAACAGTCACAACCCAGCGTGAGCGAGTTCAGCAGCTTGCCCAGCCCGATCTCACCGGCGTCGAACGCGTTCTTCCACCAGTGGTTGGTCATGGTTGACCCGTAGGGCACCACCATCTCGGCCAGCGCAGCGCGATAGAGCACCGGGCGCACCGTTTCCCCCTCCCGCCAGGCGATCTCGTGGAGCACGAGCCCTTCAAAGGGGACGACCGAGATGCGCAGCTGCCAGGTCTCCCACTCGAGGAACCCGTCGTTGACGGTGAATCCCGGGCCCTCGGACTGCACGATGTCGAGGGGAGCGAGACGGCGGGCCTCGACCCCATCGGAGGTGACGTGGTCGATGTCATAGCGGCCCGACTCGGGTGGCAGCGGCACCGGGTCGCCATCGAAGATCTCCACGATCTCGGTCGTGTCGTAGTCGACCAGCATGACCAGGTTCTCGATCGGATACGCGTAGCCGTTGTCATCGTTGGCGTGGCGATTGAACATCACGGCGCGCGCCATCCGGCGACCGCTCTCGTCCAGCTCGGACCCGAAGTTGCCGGGGGGCCAGGCGTCGATCTGAATATTCTCCAGATCGGTGACGCCGCGTCGGGAGAGCGCGGCCACAAACTGTGGATCGGTCTTCAGTTTCTCGGTGACCGCCAGGTACTCCTCGATCATGAACGGTGGCTGAACCCCCTCGATCCGGACACGGCTCACGACGGTCTCCTGGGTGATCGAGACCACCGACTCGTGGACCGACCCGTCCACCCGGTCATAGGTGACGACCTTCGCTTGCCGTTCGATGTCTCCACCGGGCAGGTAGCCCCGCACGGTCGACTTGGCCGGCTCACGCAACGTCACGGAACTGAACCGGACCGTCGGGCCCAGATCGGCGCCCTGTTTGAGTATTCGACAGGCTTCGGTCATCTCCGTGCCGGATAGCTGTTGGAGCGGATGGGATGCCGTTACCGCCGGCTGCTCGAGTTGGGTCATGGGTCCTGTTCCCCTCATCGGTGGATTCCGGCTCAGCCGGTCCCGACAGTCTTGTCGGCCCGGACGGTTCGAGGAAGCCTCACCCCATGACGCCCGCTGAAACGCGGGCACCAACGGGACCAATCGCCATTGTAAGTCCACCTCAAGTAGCCCTCGGCCAGAGCCGATAACTCTCAAGACACCAGAACAATCTGAGAAGAGGGAACCAATGCATCAGTTGATCAACAAGGCTGGACTCGGCCTCATGGCCGGCTTGACGCTCGCCGCGTCGTCGCTCGTGCCGGCCCAAGCCAGCGAACACGACCAGGTCAAGGTGCCCGTCAGCTACAAATGGCTCGACCAACCCGCCGGAACAGAAGCCTTCACCGGCGACCTCGATCTGGCCTGTGCCACCGGGTTGCTCTGCGGAAGCCTGGTCGAGTCCGAGACCCTCTATGACGGCCTCGGTCATCCCATCGCCGAGGTGGAGTCGCGCAATGGTGAGCATGACCGGGCGATGAACCGCCTGGAGGCGGTCGTGACCCAGCACCGCCTCATGAACATCGTTGACCCTATTCCTGCGGCTTCGGCCCCCCATTCCTTCGTCGACATGGACGATCCCGTTCTGGCCTTTGGCCAAGAGGCCCTGTCCGCGGCGGTAGAGAACGGCATCGTGACCGGGCGCACCGCCACCGACTTCGCCCCGCGAGAATCGATCTCCCGAGCGGCGTTCGTGGCGATGCTGCATCGCACCGTGGACCTGATAGAGCCGTCCGCGGACGCGCCGACCTTCCCTGACATGGACGCCGCCGACGTGGCCTGGGCCACCGACCATGTCCGCTGGGCCGCCGAAGCAGGGATCACAGTAGGCAACAACGGCATGTTCGAACCCCGCGAGGACCTCACCCGGCTCGAAGCCGTCCTGTTCCTGCTGCGGTTCGACGACTACCTCGACTCGTTGCCCCCAGCGTAATCCCGACCCAGCAGGGTGAGTCACTACGAAGCCGCGCGGTTCCTACCACGGCTCGGAGACCGCACCAGCCCAGCTCGTCGAGCTACCTCGACGTAACCGATCCGACGTGACAAACCCGGCTCGGGCCCCAATGGGCCCGGGCCCGTTTGTATTCCGACCACCTACCAAATATTTGCCGTTCAGGCGCGGTAGGGGTGATCGCGGAACAGGTCGGGTTTGAACTCCATCCCGTGGCCCGGGCGGGTTGGGGGCGAGATCAGACCGTTCTCGACGGTGAGCGGCTCGACCCACAGATGGTCATACCAGCCCATGTCCTCGAGCCACGACGGGTTGGGTATCGAGGCGGTCAGGTGGGTGCTCATCTCGGGAAAGACGTGAGGCGCGATCCTGATGCCGGCCCGGTGCGCGTCAGCAGCGATGGTCCGTAGCCCGGTGTAACCGCCACGCATGATGTCGGGCTGCAGAATCGGGATCTTGCCCGAGGCGTAGAACGGTCTCAGGTCCGGGGACAAGAAGTGGTTCTCGCCGCCCACCACCGGCGTGTCGAGTGCATCGGCCACCCGGTGGTAGCCGTCGAAGTCGTCGGCGACAACCGGCTCTTCGAGCCAGGTGAGCCGATACGGGTCGAGGCGCCGACCCCCTTCGATGGCTTCGTCGGCCGTCCAGCCCTGGTTGACGTCGACCATGATCTCGATGTCGTCGCCGAGCGCCTCACGCATGTCGCGAACGTTCGCCTCATCCTCGTCCTGGGTGAACACGTGGGCCACCTGCATCTTGATCGCGGTGTACCCCTCGGCGACATAATGCTGCGCCTTGTCGATCATGCCGTCGTGGCCGAGCCCGCGGAAACAACCGGAGCCGTAGATCGGCATCGGGTCGCCGCGGCCACCCCACAGCTCCCACAGCGGCTTGTTCTCCGCCTTGCCGAGCGCGTCCCACAAGGCCATGTCGAGCGCTGACATCGCCATGACCGTGATCCCCATGCGGCCTTGGATGAACGTGGCGGCCCACATCTTCTGCCACAGCGCGGCCGGGTCCGAGGCATCTTGGCCCATCACCACGGGCTCGAGCATCTCGTGGATGCACATCTCCAGGGTGCGCATCCCGCCCGCCAGCGGATGGAGATGCCCGGTACCGACCACACCGGTGTCGGTCTCGACCTCGACGACCAGCAGATCGATCATCTCCAAAGCCAGGAAGCCCGTCTGGGGTGGGTCCACGAACGGGACCGACAACAGATGGGTGCGAATGCTGGTGACGTTCATGGCGACCCCGTTCGACGACCCGCCGATTGTGTCAGAAACCGCGGTACGGCGTGGCCCCGGCTTGACGGGGCCGCGCCGGGCGCCAAAGACAGCCACCAGGCGCCAGGTACCCAAGAACGAATCTGTATTAGATTCTGTGGCCATTGGCCACTCTTGGCCGGATTGGTACGAACGGGAGAAACAGCCATGACGATGCAGGATGTTCTGGACTCGAGCGCCCCGGAGTCGAGCCGGGAACAGCCGCTCTACGAGGTGGTCGTGGTGGGGGCCGGCGTGGGTGGCATCTACCAGATCAAGCGGCTGATCGATATGGGCGTGAACGCCGTGGTGCTGGAAGGCGGCGAGGACCTCGGTGGTACCTGGTACTGGAATCGGTATCCGGGCGCCCGTTTCGATTCGGAGAGTTACACCTACGGGTACTCGTTCTCCAAAGAACTGCTCGACGAATGGCACTGGAAAGAGCGCTTCTCGGGCCAGCCCGAGAACCTTCGGTATCTCAACTTCGTGGCCGACAAGTTCAACCTGCGTGAGCACATGCGCTTCAACGCCAAGATCGAGGCCATGATCTTCGACGAGGCCGCCGAGATCTGGCAGCTGAAACTGACCGATGGCCAGGAGGTCACCTGCCGGTTCGTGATCACCGCGGTCGGTCCCCTGTCGATGCCCACCCCGCCCAAGATCGAAGGTATGGACACCTTCGAAGGGGAATCGTTCCACACCTTCCATTGGCCCAAGGATCCGGTCGACCTCACCGGGAAACGGGTCGCCGTCATCGGGACCGGCGCCACCGGCATCCAGGTGATCGCCGAGATCGCCGACAAGGTCGGGGATCTGACGGTCTTTCAACGCCGGCCGAATTGGAGCGCACCGTTGAACAACGGACTGATCTCGGACGAGGAGATGACCGACATCCGGGCGCGCTATGACGACATTTTCGAGCAGTGCGCCCGGACCCCCGGCGGGTTCGAGCACGGTCCGGACCGCCGCGGCTTTCACAACGTGTCGCGTGAGGAGCGCGTCGAGATGTGGGACAAGCTCTATGACGAGCCGGGCTTCGGGATATGGCTCCGGAACTTTGTCGAGATCTTCGTCGACGATGATGCCAACGCGGAGTTCTCCGACTACATCGCCGACCGGATCCGCCGACGGGTCGACGACCCCGAGGTGGCCGAGAAGCTCATCCCCCGCGATCACGGCTTCGGGGTCCAGCGGGTGCCGCTCGAGACCCACTACTTCGAGGCGTACAACCGCGACAATGTGCATCTCGTCGACATCAGCGAGCAGCCCATCGAGCAGATCACGCCCACCGGTCTGCGCACCTCAGGCCAGGACTATGAGTTCGACGTCATCGTCTACGCCACAGGATTCGATGCCATCACCGGTGCCTATGACCGCATCGACATCCAGGGGGTCGGCGGGCAGAAGCTCCGCGACAAGTGGGCCGACGGGCCGATCACCTATCTGGGCATCCTCGTGAACGGGTTCCCGAACCTGATCATGGTGGCCGGCCCCCAGAGCGGGTCGGCGTCCACGAACTTCCCGCGGGGCATCGAGTCCGGTGTCGACTGGATCACCGACATGATGGCCAACGTCTGGGAGAACGGCCATGGGCGTTTGGAGGCGTCCACCGACGCCGAACAGGAGTGGACCGCCCATGTGGAGAAGATGTACTCCACCATGCTCATGCGCAAGGCGAAGAGCTGGTTCACCGGCTACAACTCCAACGTGGAAGGCCATGAGCACGGCAAGCCCCGCTACATGGTCTACAACGGCGGCGGGCCCAAGTTCATGAAGAGGTTGGGCGAGGTCGCCGACGCCGGCTACGACGGCATCAGCTTCGGCTGAGCCGGCCGGCCACCGCCGGGCTGTCTGCAGCGGCTCTCTTTCGCGACTACCTGTCGCCCTGGCCGCCCTTGAAACGGGCTCCCCCGGTGGCGCGCCCTGCGCCCCGCCGGGGGGCGGACTTGGGCGCGTGCTGGGTGGCGTGATGCTGATTCCGGCGCAATTCCGGGTGGGGGGCGACGCCCTCCTCATCGAGAGAGGCCGCATCGACGAAGGGCCGCATGGTGGGGGCTACCCGTCCCATCACCTGGTCGCACACCTTTTGTTGGACTTCGAGCTCGGTGAGATCGGGACCGAAGCGAAGTACGTCGATGACGTGCAGACTCCCGTCGGTCTCCACCAATGCGGTCGGGCCATCTGCGCCGTGTTGATCCATGAGCCAATACTTACGCACGATCTGTCCTCTCGTTGCCTCAGCCGGCCCAGCCAACGTCGAGCACGCCGCGCCTGAACCGACACCTTCTCAACCGATTCTCGGTGGAACCAGGGGCCGGCGTTCCGGTCGGCTCAACCAGCACCCTAGCTCTGCCTCGTCCTGCCAACTCGCGCCCTGGGCGACAAGTTGACCGGACGGTCCGAACCTCGCCACGATGCAGCGCCCAGGCTTGGCGTGCGATGCTGAACCCCCGGACCAACCGAACCAGGAGAAACGATGAGCGATAGGCCCGAAGGTGTGGAGTTCGGCGTCTCGATGCGTCTACTCAAAGACGTGGTCGAGGAATCCCAGCTGGCCGAATCGCTTGGCTACGACTATCTCCTCACCGGTGAGCACCTCAGCTTCTACGGTCCCACGCCGAACACCCTGATCTCGCTGTCCGCCGCAGCCGCGGTGACCGAGCGGATCAAGCTGCTGAGCGGCATCGTGCTCGTCCCCCTGTACCCGCCGGCGCTGCTGGCCAAACTTATCGCCACCCTCGACACCGTCAGCCACGGCCGCTACTGCTTCGGCATCGGGATCGGGGGCGAGAACCCCAAGGAGTTCGAGGCCGTCGGCGTCCCGGTCAACGAGCGCGGCGCCCGCACCAACGAGGCGCTCGAGGTCATCGACCTGCTCCTTACCCAGAACGACGTGACCTTCGAGGGCCGCTGGACCACCCTGCCCGGCATCACCATCGGCCCCAAGTCCAAACAGCGCCCGCCGTTCTGGGTGTCGGGTCGCCGGGACGCGGCGATGCGCCGCGCCGCCCGCTTCGGTAACGCCTGGATGCCTTACATGTACTCACCGGAGATGTTCGCTGAGTCGATGGACAAGATCGCTACCTTCACCGACGACGCCGGCCGCCCCGAAAATTCGGTGCGCGGCGCGGCGTTCGCCTTCACCTGCGCTCACGAGGACGGCGATACCGCCCGCGAGATGGTGAACAAGGCCATGTCCACCACCTACAACCAGGACTTCACCGACCTGGTCGCCAAGTACGCGATCGCCGGAACCCCCGAAGAGTGCCGAGACCGGGTTCAGCAGTACGTCGACGCCGGCGCCGACGCCATAATCTTCGCCCACGGCTGCCCCGGCGGCTACATCGCCGACAACACCCGTCTCCTCGCCGAAGAAGTCATCCCCTCGTTCCGCTGACCCGCCTGGCCAGCCGGTTCTTGTCAGAGCTCCGACAGGCCAGTACCGACGCTTGCTCAGACTTGCGTTCTCGTCGAGTACGACGGCTGCACCGTGCTCGGCGACCGCATGATCTTCACCCCGACGTTCATGGGGTCCGAACCCTGCCACGTTCACCAAGGCCGGCTCGCCGGAACCGAGGTCCTCGTTCCCGAGGAACGCGCCCGACTCGACATGATCCGCTCGCTCGACGACACCCAGCTCGCCACCGCAGTACTCCGACCGTCGATCGAACCCCACCCCTTACCCGAAGAGCTCTAACACCCTGTCGACGGGCGAATGGTGGCCGGCGCGTTCAACGACAACGCGGTCATCGAGTCAAAGGGTGTCGCGGGCGACCAGCTGCCAGAAGCCCAACTACGCCTTCTCCGCAAGCTGATCGCCGCCTACGTCGGCTGGGGCGCCGACCCCCACGCCGAGGTCGACACCCATCTCGACGAGACGCACTTCTGTTGGATGGGAAGCGGAGCCGACCACGCCCGCGTTGAACTCGTCATCCGAGACCTCAAACAAGGCGCCGGACTCGAACACATCCCATCAGGGTCGTTTCCCGCGAACGGCGCCTGCTCGCGTGTGCCGTGCTCGCCCACAACATCACCCACTGGACCGCCAAACGACCCTGCTTCAACGCGCCCCACAACCCAAAAGTCAAACGGTGGATTGAGGCTTTAGAGCATGCCGCCCTTGTAGCTATTCGCGCCTGCCTTCGGATCGAGACGGGGCGTCTTGCCATCGAGGATGTCCTTGGCAGCCGAGTCCAGCAGCAAGCGGTTGTTGTTGTTCTTCCGAACGACCATCTTATTGCCGAGGTTCTTGGCCATCTTCGGGGTGACTCCAGGCTCGAATTGGACAACGAATGAACCCATGCTGTGACCGGTGTGTGATCCATTGTTGTTGTTCGAGATCATCCGGATACGGAACTGTCCGTTACCCAGGTCTTCGACTCTGGTCCGAGATTTGTCCAACGTATGGGTGATGCCATAGTTGATGCGCGCGTCGGGCGACAACGGCTCATTGAGATCACCGAACGGTAGAGGCGAATGTTGGAGGTGATTGATCGTCACCTCTCGCTCCTTGCCGGACATGGCATCGAAGTCCACCCCAGTGAGTTGCTTGACAGCCTCTTGGGTGGCGGGTTTCAGCTGTTTCCAGTCGTTGAGATTGGTCAGCTGCTTGGCGACAGCGCTCTCGAGCTTCGCGCCGGTCAGCTTCGGGTTCTTGGCCTTCACCTGATCGATGGCCTGCTCGATGATCGGTCGCAGACCGGTGATGGTCGACTTGGCGGTGATCTCGTTCCCGTCCCGGGTGTAGCCCGAGTACTGCTCTTGGTTGGGAGCGAGGACCTTGTCACCCAGCATCATTGAGGCGTGATCCCTGAAGCCGTGGGTGTGGACGAGCTCGAGCAGTCCGTTCACATATCGGTTGACCTCGAAGATGTCAGCGCCCTTGCTGCCGTTGGCGTTCTTGAAGTTGCCGGCGGCCTGGTTGCCGTTGTACTCGTTGCCCAGTTGGGTGATGCTCGCGGTGACCCGGTTGACGGCGTTGCGGCCGACCAGCTTGACGCTGCCCTGGCCGATAACCGCCCCAACCTGCTCGGAGAGGACCTTCCACTGGGCCGCGGTCTGGGGGTTGGACCGGATCCGCTGGTTGAGCTCGAGGAGCTCACCGCTGGACACGTAGCCATTTTTCATTGCGCCCATGGCATTCAGCTCTTGGACGATGATGTCGTTGAGCTGGGCCATCGCAATGGCCGAGCCCTCGACGACCTCGGGCTCGACCTTGCGGACCAGCTTCGCATCGGTGCGGATGACCTCGACCAGCTGGTCGAGACCGCTCTTGGTGGCCTGAGCCATTATCTCAGGATGAGCAAGGGCGTCGCTGGACGCCGTCATGTCGTGTTCATGGTTGTCGACGCCGTCATCATGGTTGTCGCCCGCCGGTGCGTCTTGCTCGACCGGAGCAGACTGCCCAGCCTGGCTCGACTCGATCAGCGGGGCCTCACATGCCGCTGCGATCATCGCAGCAGCAAGCAATACCGCTGGTACACGCCTGGAATTTCGACGGCGAGCTGCTCGATTCGCTGCTACCAAAGAGGCCGCCTGATCTTCTTGCATTCGTCTCCTATAGGGAACTGAATCCCCAAGGTAGAACTCTCCGCCATTGCGTGATTTTTGGGTGTCGGTCATGTTCGACTTTCCTTCCCTACCCGCCATTGTAATTGTGTGACAATCTTCATCATACCGCCAACTTCCTGGTTGCAGTGGGGTGAATCTGAACCCAAGTCTAGGACATAAGGACTATGCTTGTAGGCCTCAATTATAATCAAACTATTGGCCTGATCAGCACTTTTCCAGGACCGACCCTT
>Ga0316190_10001059_pt1 | contig 19641 bp, 17 predicted proteins | sample Eddworburrow2_MG_FD_204929 | JGI IMG/M metagenome (GOLD analysis project Ga0316190, IMG submission 204929) | Coastal sediment microbial communities from Maine, United States - Eddy worm burrow 2 | ecosystem: Environmental > Aquatic > Marine > Coastal > Sediment | place: USA: Maine | collected... | reverse complement strand
CGCCGGTCCACCTCTCCTGCAGCCTCTTTCATGGCATGCGAAGCAAGGTTGCGCTTGCCCAGCTCCATTTGCTCCTGGTAACGCGCATCAATCCAAATCAGCCATGCCGCGGCCAAAGCCGCGCATACTCCAAGAACAACCACCCCCCGTTTCATACCGCCCCCTTATGTGCCGTCTCGCTCAGGAAAGGAATGCCAAAAAAGGTGGTGAACGCCAGGGCGAACACGACAAAGACCGCCACGCAGCTGAGCCAAACAGGTACGCGCCAGGTCAACCGCGCATGCAGGGCAAGCCCCATGGCCAGCCATGTGATGAAAGCCGAGGTTTCCAGAGGATCCCAGGCCCAATATCGGCCCCACGCGTCCTGCGCCCACACGGCTCCGGCGATCAGCATGAGCGAGTGAAAGATGAAGGCGGCCATCATAAACCCCCATGCCAGGCGATCCAGGTCACCATCATCAGACATCGTGGAAAACCACCTCGCCGCTACTGGCGCATGCCGCAGCATGATCACACCGGCAAGTCCCACCGCCACGAGATTCATCCCAAGAAATATCTTGCCGACAGCCACATGCGCCCATAGCCAGTAATTTTCAAAGGTTGCCGGAAGATGGCTTGCCTTGGGCTCCAGCGTCAGCATCCAGAAGCCGAGCAACAACCAAATCAATGGCAGCACGACGGCGGCGCTCGGGCGCAATGCCGGAAAGCGCCAATACGCAATCGTGAAAACGAAACCAAGACTGAAGAGCTGGCTCAGCACATATTCAAACAGGTTAACAAAGGGTCCATGGCCAAGCCGCAACCACCGCACGGCTATGGCCATCGCAAGCAGCGCCACGGCCGTGGCCAAACATATCAGGACCGGCTTTTCGGGCAGGCGCCCTCGCGCCACGCCCCTTACGGCCAGCAATGTCGCCAGGCCGAGCGAGCCAAGGCCAGCCCAAAGCCAATAAATTTCAGCACTATTCATGGATATGGCAATCATTCCTTGATCAAGCCGTTATACTTGTCAGTTTCCGGCGCTCTTTGTGCCTCCTAGACGGATGCGGTTTCTAGCATGCTCGCCGATGCCCGCCGCCTGCCATCCCTGGCCGGCACTTCCCGATGCTGCAAACCTAACTTCGTCCACATGTGCCAGGCCAGCCCAGCCACGCCCAGCAGCGCCATCATGAACATCCAGAATATCGTCGGGTCATAGATGACATTGTAACCCTTCCACATCACCAGGCGTTCATAGCGCAGCATTCCGTCCTCAAGATCGACGCTTTGTCCTTCCTGCAAGTGAATAGAGCGATCCTCCAGCGCGATCAGCAATTTGGCATGGGCCGCATCGCTTTTCAACGTCCAGGCACTCTTATCATCCATAGCGGTATGCAGATCGAGAGATAATTGAATGGGTGTTGAACCGCCTGGCGGCAACCAGGAATTTTCCTGCTGGTAGAGGAACAAGGGGTACGAAGGCATATGCACGGTTCCTGTTCGCGCAGGCCCTGCATCCGGCGTCCAGGTGAGAACAGGAGCAAAGCCCTTGCGGAAGGTGCTGTAAATTCGATAGCCATCAAGCACCAATGGCAGGTCATCGCCAACAGTTTCTTCAATGGAAGCGCCGGATTCACTGGCAACATACACCTTGCTGAAGGTCTTGCCGCGTTTGATGCCCGGCTCATACTCCACGGCCACTGATCCCTGGACAAAGACCACTGAAGCCATTGGGTCCGCGTGCCATGGGCCTTTTTTGACGCCCTCCAGCAACCCCGGATCAAACGGCTGGCCCTCGGCCACCTCGAAATGCCCTTGCATATGGGTCATGCGCCCCACCGCCGCCAAAGCAATCAATCCAAGCAGCGCGAGATGAAAGACCAGCAATCCCGCTTGCCGGTGGATACGAGGATAGCTCACCATGGCGGCCAAAAGACTCAGGCCAAGGAAGGCCAGAGGCGCGACAAGAAGCCAGACAGGCGCAACAGCCAAGCGATTGTTCAACAGCACCGCCACGGCCAATAACACCATGCCGAAGAAGGCCGCTTTATTGGATCCCAGCATCCGCAACAGGCGGATCATGGCAGGTTCTGGCAACCCTCGCTCACGCTCGTCATCCAGGCCACGCCGCTGAGCCCATTACCAGGCGCGCCAACGGAACCACAGTTGGAAGGCTGCCACTGCCCACTGGCCGCAAAGGTCGTGATTTTAAGTACCGCCCCATTGTAGTAAGGCGTCTGGTAATAACGGCCCGGGACCAGATTTCGCACCTGGGTGCCCTCTGCCAGACTCGCCTCGGGACCAACGTCATTGAGATTGACCAGGAGCGCCTTGTTCTTCCAACCATGGGGAACGGCGACATGGCAATACGTACAGCGGTAATTCTGAACCGTCTGCAGATGTCCGCTGTGTATATTCTGGTCGGTGAAATCGATCAGCGGCGTGAGAGGAGCCGTTTGCATCCTGAAACCACTGGCACCGCCCGGTAGTGGCGACCCCGTTAGCACGGCCGTGCCATAGCTGTTGTAATCATGGCATTTGAAGCACAAATCATTGCTGGTGCCAGGCAAGCCTCCCAAGTTATCACCGCGTGTCAGGTCGCTCCACGGGCCCTTAAGGATAAAGTTGTCGTTGGAGCCGTGCGGGCCCCAGGGCTCGCCATTGATGCCGCCGTTGGGCACCACCGTGGGCGAAGCCGTTGAAGCGCCATGGCAATCAGAGCAATACATCGTCTGCTGCCCAACGCCCAGATCAAATGGGGTCAGCCAGCTGCTTGCGGAAGCACCCGTGATAACTGTCGCCCTACCGGTAACGTCCATCACCGGATGCCAGCTTCGATGGTTGTTAACCAGAAAAGCTGGGGCCGCCCCCGTGGGCGAGGCGGCAGTTAGCTCACCCTGATGGCCAAGCGGCGACTGAAATTCCATCGCACTATTGGTGTAATCTTGCAGGGAGTTGGTGCCAAACGGCGTTCCGCCCAATGAAACACCGAGCTGCGGCGGTATGTTAAAAGCATAGTTAGAATGACATTTTAGACACACTTGATATTCACGAGTGACGTGCGCAGCGTTGATGCTGGTATCTATGCTTGTCCCGGGATCACCGCGCTTCAGCGTAAAGCTTGTGGGGTCGCTCATAAACGCCGTCCCGGCACCATAGATCGGCTCAACACCCGACGTCCCACGCAGCACGCCCGAAGCGATATTCGTATGCGAAACCTGTCCCGCGAGTGTGAGTTGGGCTGCCGTATGATTATGGGTTCCTTCATCATCCGGGAAGGTTGGGTCGCTTGTAAACAGGCGATTTTTTGTAACCCGGTGAGGATGATGACAATCGCTACACTCCACATGCCGCTTGGTCAGGTCTCCCTTACCCAGATTCACCGGATCTTCAAGAAAGTCCTTGCCGCTCTGTAATTCGACGCTGGAGCCAATATCATGCACTTCCGCACCTGCTGGCTGATCCAGGCTATCAATCGGCATATGCCGCAACATTGTGGTAAAGCTTGTTTTTATATCTGGCACCTCGAAGTCGAGCAGCCCCTGCCCTACCAATGTTGCGCCGTCGGATGAATGACATTGATAACAGGTTTCTTCAGTAGCTGAGTTGCCACCCTGCTTCGGTGTTGAGATGCTGTCCGTACCTTCACGCAGCAGTCGGGTAGCACCCTGTACGGTATGCGTGTCATGGCAGTTCAGGCAGGCGGCCTGCCAGACAGGCATATTGGCCGGGAATTCGCGCATTGCCGCCGCCGCCGGAGTGTAATTCTCTTCCAGCCCAGGTAACGCGCTAAGATTGCCAGCCACATCAGGATTCGCGTGTGCGGATAATGCCCAACCCTTGTTGCCCACATCCTTATTGTGGCAGGACAGGCACATAATGTCGTTGGCTTCTATAAACAGGCCCACGCTGGGTGAAATTTTCTGAAAGCGGTTCAATCGCAAAAACTTGGAGCTCACCACCAACGCATCATCTCGAAGGTGAGGATCGTGGCAGGTGCCACACTGCATCTGCGTAAATTGCCCCGGATTTAACGGGTCTTCCTCTAAAGGCATGCTGGGTCTGGGGATTTCATTACGGCCTCCAACATGAGGTTCCACGAAAGGATCCCGTAGCTCGCCGTCTGCCACAGCAAGCACGCTATCGTAGGTAAATGAAATGGGATGGTCGTTGGTAAGGTTTATTCCAATATTACGCGTAAAACCTGAGGTTGCACCTGACCCGTCAGGCATCACGCCCCCAACTCCAGCGCCCGTCATAACAATGTCTTCAGTAAGTGGATCGCGATCCGTAAACGCGCCATTGAGCACATTCACCGCACCTAGGGCAAGCGTGCCATCATGGCATGAAAGGCAAAGCTTCGAGCTTCCGCCTGGCTGGCTAAGCGAGGCATCCATCGAACTGGAGCCATAAAGGGTATAGGTCTGGGTGGAGGCTTTGCGGTTCCACAACGCGCCTTGCACCCCCGATATAGCCTGCGCCGCATGAGGCGTATGGCAAAAAATACAAACCTCGGTCTCGGTGGTGGCAAACACCGTGCGCGCCGACTGCTCCGTTGCAAGGATCGGCACGCCTACCGACATATTGTGTTTGGTGTTTTTGATGTCAGATACGCGGGCTGCCAGCGCGGAATTAGCGCTCGCTGCCAACGCGCAAACGCATACCACGTTCCATAGTAGCGCTCTCAAATACCGATCCCTGGCCATGATGTAGTTCAGCTTAGCACCGATCCAAGATTTTATCACGCACAAGGAAGAGAAGCCCTGGGACAACTGCATAAGCACCTCGCGATGTATATAGACCTATATTACCAATGACTCGGGCGAGAGCCGAATGAAGCGTTCATTCCTTTGGTTCCAGCATGCGAAACTACCATCGTTAGCCTCCAAGAAACTGAAATATCTCGATCCGCCCATTAAACATATCGGCGATATATATGCGGTCGTGGTTGTCGACCCATATACCGGCAGGCAGGTAGAACTTTCCTAGACCTGTACCTGTACCCCCAATCGCCATCAGGAAACGTCCTTGCTCGTCATACATCAAGACATGATCATGGTAGGACTCAACCACGTATATATTCGCCTCACTATCCACAGCAATGCCTTTGGGCCGGACGAACTGTCCGACAAATAAGCCCCGGTGGCCCAAACTCATCTTCTGGTCGCCAAGCGAATCGAAAACCTGAATGCGGGCATTAAACGTATCGGTTACATACAGCTTATTATCGGCGAAGGCTAAATGCGTTGGGGCATTAAAATCGCCCGCTTGCTCCCCACGCTGGCCAATCGTCTCAACCAGCCGGCCCTCATCATCAAACACTTTCAAATTATGGGCTCGCGTATCGGCCACATAGATCAACCCACGCTGTGGATCACGGGCAATGCCAGTTGGCCTTTCAAGCACATCCTCGCCAATGAACCCGAGGGGGGTTCCATCGCGACCCAGGCGAACGACGGCGCCCAGTTCAGAGTCAGTCACCAGAATCTGCCCATCCGCACCCAGCGCGATCGCGACTGGAGACAAGAATGTGGTCCCAATTTGTGTCACTGCATCCCAAATATTCAGTCGCCCATCGACGCCATCAAACACAAACACAGCTTTGCGGCTGACATCGGTGACATAGATCCTGCCCTCGTCATCGACCACGCCGCTCATCGGCCGCTGCAGAACAACAGGGTTGTCTTTCCGGCTTCTGGTCAGTCCGACGATCCAGTCAAACACCTTTGCCGAGGTTGATTTCACGGCCTCACTTTTCGAGTGAAAATTCGCTTCGCCCGTTAATTCTCCGGCATATCGATACCGTGGTATTTCAGGAGGTGGCGGCCAAGTTCGCTCCAATCCCTCGCCACCAAAATCCAGCGTGCCAGTGATCAGATGCTGGCCTGCACAAGCCGATAACGCCATGACGATCGTGAACATGTACAGAATCCGCAAGATCACAACCTTACTTATCTTCTGTAGGTTGTTGCTTCGACTTGGGCGGCGCGAGGATAAAAATCTGCACGCGTCCATTTAAACTGTCGGCAACGTATAACTGGTCTCTATCCAAAGCCATATCAGTTATGTCATAAAACTGTCCGGGCCCCACTCCGGTGCCACCGTAGGTCAACGTCAGTTTACCATTCTCATAGACCCTGATGGTGTTATCCTGCCTGTCACTTATGTACACCCGATTAAACTCGTCCACTACGATAGCACTGGGGTTGATCAATTCCGCACTCTCAAATGCATAACGTGGCGCTCCATCCGCAGCCATCACGAATACTTCTTTGCTGAGCAGATCAAGGACATAAAGTCCATCTGGTCCAAAGGCCATATCTTTGACCATCTGGAATCGGCCCACGCCACCGACGCCAGAGTTAATGGCCAGCAACGGCATCCCTGTAATGCCAAAGACCACGATATGGCCATACACGGAGTCCGCGACAAACACCTGGCCGCTTCTCTCATCCATGATGACCCCATTAGGCCTGGACAGATTTAGTGGATCAGCATAAGTGGTGATTAATTGCCCATCCCTGCTGAATCGTAGGACACGGCCGCTATTAGGATCAGCAACAAACACTGTTTGATCCTTGGCTACATGAATGCTCGTCATGCGACTGGCTGTTAAATTGTATCTGGAAAAAGCAGCGTCGGAAAAAAACTCGCTTATGGCATCAAAAACCAGGTCATATTTATAAAGGATGCTGGCCGCATCATCGTAGATATAGAGATCGTTACCTCGGGCAGACAGTGCGGCAGGCGATCGCAAGGCGAACTCCTGAGCGCCGACAAGGCGGTCGATATGCTCCAGGCCAATCTGGGTTAGCCCACCGTATAAGGATCTCTCGTAGAGCAGAACCTCACCATCTGGAGCAGCCAGCGACTGCCTTGCACTTCCGGGCGCGAGCCCGTCAACAGCGCACGAGGCCAGCAAACAACTAGTCAGGCCTGCGACAACAGAGGCTAACGAAGCTTTGAAGAAGCTTTTCGAGGCACGCTGTGACATCTCATACAGTCTAACGGCGGGAATGCCACTTTGCCATGACATACGCCGCAAAACTTTCCTTGCGTTATCCCCGACATGGTAATCGGGTTGCTGTTCTTCTGCGGAAGAAAAATCCTGGGATGACAATTGACGCAAGTTAGCCACTTGGTGTGGGCCAAATGCGGGAAACGAACAAACGGCATTGTTCCCGTATTTTCCATAATGATGTCAAAGTCAACCGCCCGAAAAGTACGTTTTTTGATAGCCGCACTTGCTCTTTCATCATTTGGGTTGATGATCTCAAAATTGGCACCGCCCTCCTGGTAAAAACGAGGATCAAGAAGTCCATCATCCAGCGCCTTCACCCAATCCACCTTATTCCCCAAACTGGCCGAAGGAAACTTTGAAAGCGAATCATGTGGATTCTGAAGAAAGGCACTCGCCTCATTTGCAGGGTCGTGAATGCCATCTTCAAGAATATTCGTCCAGTCGCCCGCACCTGCCAGGCCAAGTGGCATGATTATCAGCGCCGCCATCCAAAAGATAACAGGGCGGTTGAGCCGCCTGGCCAATGTTTCCAGTCCCTTGGGTAGACTCATCAGCCAGGCGGCAGGACTATGCCCTTATTGCGCGGACAGCTTCTTAATCAAAGCCGCCGTATCCTTCTTCTGCGAGTGGCATTTCTTGCACGTCGAGGTCTTAACCGGGAACGCCACCTTGCCATGACACACACCGCACTTCTTACCCTGCAGGATGTCGGCCATTGAAATCTTGTTGGCGCCCTTCTGCGGGATGAAGATGCTGTCATGACAATTCTGGCATTTCAGCCATTCCGTATGCTGCTTGTGCGGAAAGATCACGTCCGGCATGAAACCCTTGACCGGCCGGTGAATATTGAAATCCACCGTGTCCAATTCGGCATTGGGATCAAGACGATCCGCGCGCGGATTGATCTTGCCACTACGAAGCGTCTGCACCCAGTCCACTCGGTTGCCAAAATCGCTCTTCACGAATGCCCCAAAAGCCGCCTTGGGCGCTTGCAACACAAGCGTACCCTCATTGGTGGCGTCATGGCTGCCATCTTTCGCGGCATCGGGATTGTCAGTCGCCACTTTTTTCAGATTGACGTTGAGCTGATTCATGGGATCAACCTGCGCCGCTGCGGCCTGCGCTACCGAACTGGCAAGAAACAAGACCAAGGAAAGTGAAAAACAGGAAAACAGTTTGCCATTCATACGCATTTCACCTCCCCCTATTTAGCGCCCGGCGCTTTATAGGCCGGAGCGACAAGACGTTGGGCTGTACTGTTATGAATCTGCGTAGGCGTGCCCGGCGTGCCGGAATGGCACATGGCGCAGTTCTCAATGGACCACGCGACCTCGCCATTATGGCATGCGCCACAGAACTCACCGTTCATGATCTTTTCCATATTGATCAGGTTGCCGCCTGCCTTGAACTTAAAGCCAAGGTCGGCATGGCAAACGCTGCAACGGAAACGAATGCGGTGAAACCAATGCGGAAAAACAGCCGGACGCATCCCTATCTTGTCCGAGTAATTATTAATCACTACATCACCGTACTCCGCATGTGCGGCTCGATCGCCGGCGAACCAGACAATCGCAACCAACACGGATAGCACCGCAACTTTTGACGCTCCTCGCAAGATTATCTTGCTAAACATAATCTTTCCTCCTTCCTATATTTACGACTTTGCATCACATTCAAACAAACTCAAGACAACAGCGAAGTCTTCGTCGCGAAGATTAACATGCATTAAGACTTTTAACCAAACCGCCTCGCAATGTTAAATGTAACTGAACCAAAGTAATCACCTTCAGCGCCTGTAATTCGCAACAGCAAACTGCTGGTTATCTTGCCGAAGAAATAATCCAATCTCGTTTCCCACGCATCCAGATCAATATTTTGTGGCACCCCATTGCTGGGGGAAACACCTTCAGCAGCAATGGAAAGGGTGGATGACAAGCGCAGATTCGGAACATTAAGAAAGCGAACGTGACGATAATCCACAGTGCCAGTGAAGCTACCCGAATACCCCTCTGATCCCTCTAACAAAGTATTCAACCTGATGGCCTGCGCGGTCATATTTGCCGTCAGCTTTGAATACCTGGTGAGTGTTTGCCTCCGAGACATTTGAAAATTGAACAATTGTGAGTTGCCCTTACGATCAACCGACCCCCATCTATGAGACGTGCTAGCAGACAGCGCCATTTGTGTAGAAGACATGGCCGTTGATGAGCCCCAGCCTATGGAAGCCGTATGCCTCAGCGTTGTAGCTAGGACTCTATTTTCGGTTGCATAAGTCTCGGATACAACTTGGCCAAGATTGAAACTCGTTTTGCCTCCAAAAAATGGGATGCTGCGGTTTAAACTATGGCTTCCAGAGGCTCGATAGTTTTGACTACTTTCTCCTTCCCGCATGCGATTGGTAGCACCAGCATTAAAATTCTGATTGTAGTTAAATATCGGGAGTGTCACTCGGTTACTATAGCTTGAAGAAATGCCCTGTGTGAAAATCGACTTAGAGTCCTTGGCTTTGGCGGCATTCGCAGAAAATTGGCTCCTCCATTTATCTGTATGCTCTATCCACGCCCGAGCACCCAATGACGCTGCTGCGGTATTCGATGTCACGTTTTCGCTTTTGCTCTGGCTTCCTATGACCGAGCCAAAAATGCTCCACGGTTTTTTGTAAGGTCTCCAAAAGAAACTACTCGTCACTTGACTGAACTTTGACGAGATATACGATGGCCCGCTTTTATCAACCGAGTGATCATAGGAGGCCAGACTGTTCATATCCAGGCTCCTGCTCGGTTGAAACCGGTGCGCGAGATTGATACTTCGCCCCCAATGAGCTTGTTCGAGCTCATCCTGCTTTTCCCTGCGGAAATTCGCCCTGATACGAACATCATTGCCTGGCCTGCGCATGAATACTTCGCCAGTCAACTGATCTGAAAACGTATCGTAGCTATTTTGGTTGGTAATCGATGAGCGGTTATTTACGAGGGAGGCGTCATAAGTCAGCAAGTATAAGCCTCCTCGCCGGGTCATGTAACTTGCGTCTGCTCCATATCGCGTCACCAAGCGCTCGATACCAAACAAGGCATCATCAGGACTCTGGGTTTGCTGCTCAATGTAAGCGTGGAATGGATACCTGCTTCGTGGCAGAAAATTCAGATCCCCTCGACCTGTCAGGTCAAGCCCGTTCGTGTTTTTATCTGCCATGGTTCTGGCTACGACAAAACCAAGCCTGGCTGCAAGCTGCATAAACCAGGGCTGCCATATATACGCACGGGTTCTTGCATGAACTGAAGCTTCCATAATTTGGGGTGTCGAGGTTGAGGGCGGAGCTGCCGTCACTGGAAAAAGAGTGCTTATACTATATCTGAGATGCCCATTCACCCTTATTGGTGCCATGACGAAAAAAGGAGCGCTTGCGCCATTGGCGGCCATTGCATACGAATAAGGATATGAAAAAACCACGATCATGGCCGAGAACACCGTGATCATGCAGTTTATGGCAAATCGCCGCAGTTTCACACTGCCGCCTGAATGACGCATGCCCCGGTAATAAAACCCGACGCTTGGTTTCGCCCCAAAAAGAACAAGCAAGGCTGGTGAGTGCCAACACACCGGCCACAAACCTCCGCGCCAAAGGTATGATTAGCCATTTTCCCTAGCCTTCCTCGCCTTCCTCGCCTTCCTCAACAGCTTCAGTCAAAGGCACAAAAAAGTCGTCATGAACGACTATCTTGGCCTTGGCCTTCAGACCTTCAATGAGGCCGTTCCAGGCTTTGTCCTGACTTTCTCTAATCCACAATCCCAGCACTCGTTCCCGCACAACATCATATGGCTGCACGTTTGGAAGCAGCCTTTCTGTCAGGCGGAAGATAGCAACTCCCTCGAGCAGTCGAATCGGATCGGAGATGTCACCCACCGACAATTCATCCATGGCACTCTCAACGCCAGGCGCCAACATGCCCTGATGTTGGTAGCCCATGTCGCCGCCGCTCACAGCGCTTTTATCATTGGATATTGCTTCTGCCATTTCCGCGAAGTCAGCATTGCCCGCTCTCATCGCCTCCACCAGTCCCTTTGCTTCCTCAATCGTGTCGGTAACCGCCTGGAACCCCGCTGAAGGATCAACTGCCAGAAGAATAACGGACAATCGATATTGACCGGGCTGGGTAAAAAGCTCCAAGTTTTCCTGGTAGTACGCTTTCAGGACTTCATCGCCAGGGTCCACCACGGACTCACGCACGTTTTTTTCAAGATCTCTAATTCTCATCGAACTGATAGCCCTGCTCTTGACACCCTCAATCAGCTTTTCCCGATCCTTTTGGTAATCCTCCTGGGATGCGAAGCGCTCATCGAAAATCATCATGCTCTCATCGACTGCTCGCTGAAGCTCCTCCTCATCAACCTCGGCGCCCAATCGCTTAACTTCCTGAGTCAATAGCGCCCTGTCGACAACAGTCTTTCCAACCTCTCGCTGGAGCTGACCTATCTCCAGCTGGGACACCTTCCCATGATAATATCTTTCTCTCTGCAGTCTCGTATAGAGAATATTGTAATCCCTCAGCAAAATGTTTACACCGTCAACCGTGGCAAACACGGCCGGCTCTGCGGGCTGTTGAGCAGGCTGCTCCTCGGTAGTCAGCTGCCCTGACGCGGCAGCATCGGCGCTTTTCTCCTCAGCAACGGCAACAGCGCCAACCATGAACAAAGCGGCTGCACCAGCTGCGAACGCACCAGCCTTTGCAGGCCGAAGATATCTAAAAAATGATATAAAATTGGATTGCATGCGAAATAAGCTCCTTCTAGTAGCATGGCTCAAACAGCACGACGGAAAGCGCATCCGGAAACATACATTATGAACCTTGGCAAACGGCTTCCATTGCCAAGTTGCCATTTATGTTTTCCAACCTGGTAGATAACTTCCTTCACTGTTGAAGTCTTAGCCCGTATGATTGTTCCCGATTTTCGTTCGTTTCGCAAGTTTCTGATTGGAGAACCAAACGGCCATACTGATAATGGTGGCTACTGTTGCGGCCAAGCTTTACTTAGCCTTGTCGCGCTATCGGCCGCGAACGAAGATAGTTTAAAATCGTCCTTGAAAATGGATGATTAGGGTAAGCCGCTAAATACAAACTGCTAAACCGATCAATGTCATAGCGATTATTTTTTATTACGGCAATTTTAATCAACGCTTCCAGCGCCCCGGGGAACTGACCATTGACCCACAGAGACCTGGCATACATTTCACTATTCAACCACACGTCCTCAGACACGCGCTCCTTGGCAAGACGACTAAAATACAATATTTGAGCCCCTTTCTGTTGCCAGGGCATATCCATCATCCGATCGAGGCCTCCTGCCGTGGCCAGCGACCCAATCGGCGAGGTGAAGGTGATTTGTTCCACATCCAACTGAGAATCAATAAATTGAATCCACAGGACGAAAAAAAACAAAGCCGGAAGGTATTTTATCCACGTGGTGAAACTACGCATCGGTCGGCCCCGTTGTTGAAAAGGCTGATGCGGCATACAAGGCCATTAACACCATAAAAAACGCATTGAACATGGAAACCGAAACCAGGCCATGGAGTAATATCAATCCGCAACCTAGGCAACCCTGGAATGCCCCGTCGGTTGGCTGGATACGTTTTTGCAACAGATGCACCATTTTTTTGGACACGGCTACGTATACGACAAGTATTGCTGCGCCACCAATCAGGCCCGCTTCTACGAAGAGTTGCAGGATTGAATTGTGAGCCCAGGCTTGTTGGGTATACAAACCAAGCTCTGCCCATTCCGGATGAGCCTTCAGCGCCAACGCCTGCCCTTCAGCACTATAAGACGCCAGGTTTCCGAGTCCTAGCCCCAACCATGGATGTTCCATAAACAATCTTAAACACAAATCCCAAATCATAAGCCGCGATGCAATCCCACGTTCCTGAAATGCCTCCACAAGCGTCTTGCCAGATTCACCGGCAATACTTGCCAACTCGGCTGCCCAAAACCCGTAAAGCACCCAGTACAGCACCCCACCAAGAAATAAAGCGGGCACTATTCGCATGACTGCAAGTTTTCTATGTCGCGAAACAATGATCACCAGACTTATGCCTATGATGAACACAAGTAATGACCCTCTGCTTCCCGTACCAATCAGATTCATTGAGGGCAGCAGGCAGCCAAGCCACCACAACCACCAACGGTTTGACGTAGCGTCAATAACGCGCGAAAAAAGCGCTACAAGCACTACGCATAAAAAAATGCCCTGTAAATTCTGCTGGGCAAGCGGCCCTGCCAAGTTATTAGCTTGCCAGGCTTGCGACCAGAAGGGAAAAAGGCGACCGGCAAACACATCGTGCAAGGGCCGGATATCAAACCATTGCATGACAGCGTAAATGGCGTATACATGGCCGATGACCGCCAGCAACAACACCCACCGATGAGATGATATTAGGCGACACGCCTGACTCCGGGAAAAGGCAAATACGAGCCAGGCTGCTGTCATGAAAAGAGATTGTTGCCAAAGACCCCAGGGGTTTCGAACCTGTTCCATTATCAGTAGCAAAAAACCAGGCAAAAGCAAACTCACGAGCCACACAAGTGGGAAAGAAACCATGCCGTTGCACCTTTTCCACATTGGTTGCCACATAGCCGCAGCAGCACCCAGACCAGTTGCTAGCGCCAACAATGAAAAAGCTGTGGCTGTGCCATGAATGTATGGCCAGAAGAAAGGGGAAAGAAAAAAAGCCAGCCACAAGGCCAGCCAACGTCCCTCCGGCAAGGAGTTATTCACAGGGATTGCCATCATCTGCTGATCCTACCATGGCTGGAAAAACGGGTCTCAGTCTCACATTGACAAAAGAAGGGCTGCGCCTTCGCGCAGCCCTTCTTACAGAGATACTTTCTTTCTACTTATCGTGACAGGTAAGGCACACGTCACTGTCCGAGTTGGAGATTCGCAGGAAGCTGGTGTTGAACTGGACGCCAGACCTTCCTAGCCCAGGGGTGAGACCTGATCCCGACCACGGGGTGGAACCATTCGAGGGCACACCATGCGGATCGTGGCAGGAAGCACACTCCACCTCAAAGCCATCACCGGAGTCATACAAGCGAATTTCATTGGTGTTCAGTTTGTTGTTTACATTGGTGCTCGGAGCCCCTGAACCGCCAACCGCATCCTCAAAGTATTTGATCCTGCCATCCGCGGTTGTGTCGGATGGGGGCTTGAAATCTACAGTCGGCCCAAATGCCACAGGATAGGTTACCCCCACAGGGTGGTCATTGGTCAAATCCTTTCCGATAGAAAAGGCGCCAAAATCGGGTGCAAATGGATTTCCGTCATAGTGACAGAATTGACAGGAGGTTGGGCCTCCGGGCGTACCTGGCGGGGTGAAGCTGCCAAGGGACATATGGATTGCGGCAAGTGTGCCTGCAGGGCCCGACCACGTGCTCAATTGTGCAAGCTGGGCAGGCGAAGGCGCAGCGCCAGTCTGGACTTCCATCAGGGTTCCGCCATAGCCACTCGATGTCATAGTTGTTGGCATATTGATGATAGAATCAATAGCGATAGTGCCATCATGACAGGACAAACAGGTCAGAGATGCCGGGCCAGGGGTCGTCACCGTGCCCTCCATATAGTTCAGGGCTGCGCTCTGATAAGTGGTAAAACTGTTTTTGTCTGGAATCGTATGGTTCCACAGGGGGAGATTCGGCTCAGCTTGGTTGCTACCGTGCGGGGTATGGCAATACACACATACCTCCTGATAATCATTGCGCCCAAGAATCATTAGGCCACCAGGGGGTGTCATGAAGCTTTGCGTCAGATTATGTCGCGTATTGGTTATACTGCCATTACCGGACGCTTGACTTGCCCAAGGCTGGGCAGCTGACAGCGGTCCTGGCAAACTCAGGAAAAGCGCCGGAAAGAAAGCCGCGGCTCCGAGAATAGCTGCGAGCGAAAGCGCTTTCTTTCCCTTCGGGTGCAGTCTGTGCTTTTGCTTGAACTTCATATCTAAACCCCTGTTGAGCTCTATATATCGAGCCATTTCCCCTTTTTTCCACCCTTCTTGCGGGATGTTAATCTTTTTTCATCTTTGTGTCAATCTCTGTTCATGAAAAATTTATATGCCCCGGTTTTACTCTTTCCGAAGTGCCCTTAGCGCCCTATCGGCTTCAGCATATTCAGGATCGAGAACGAGCGCGTCGATAAACGACATTTCCGCCTCTCCCCGCATGCCACCACGCAAAAGAACCCTTCCCAGATCGACAAGAGCGGGGGCATTGCTCTCGATTTCCAGCGCTGAGGTAAACGCTGCTGCCGCCCGTCGATAGTCGCCTGTTTTTTCGTAGAGCAAGCCGAGTGCGCTGAACCCTGCTGAAAGAGAAGGGTTAAGGCGAACAGCCTGCCGATATGACTGTTTGGCCAATTCCTGCTCATTCAGACCCTCATAGGCCTTGCCTAGCTCATAATACGCATCTGAAAATTCAGGTTCAATCTGCACCGCTCTCTGCAGGTGAGAAACCGATTTCTGCCAATCACTGCTCTCCGAAAATAGAATCCCAAGCCGATAATAGGCCTGTGCGTAGTCAGGATTCAGGGAAATGCTTCGCCTGAACTGCAGAATCGCCTGTTCCGGCAGGCTATTTCTGGCATAAGCAGCGCCAAGATGATAATGCTTCACAGGATTTTTGGGATCGAGACGCAGGGCCAGGCGCATGGTATCGATGGCTTCCGGCATCCTGTCCAGTTCGAAATAGATCGACCCAAGACCATAGAGGGCTTCGCTGCTGCGCGGATTCAGATACAGGGCCTTTCGCGCCGCCACCAGAGCCTCCTCGTATCTACCATCTTCAAAATAGGCCGAGGCGAGATTGATATGCACGGGGAATTCCTCGGCGGCCTTGCCCGCCGCATCCTCCCACAGGGTCACATTGCTGTGCCACACTGTGTTGCGCGTAACGGTTGCGTACGAATACGATGTCAGAATAAGGGAAAAGACCGCCATGAATCCCACCGTCATACGCATCGGCTGATGAGCGAATAAAGTCGAAACGCGATACAATCCCAGCACGGTGAGAAAAACAAATCCAGCGGCAGGAAGGTAAAGATATCGCTCTGAAAATGGATTGCCCCCGAGCGCGGGCAGATAAAGCACCGGCAGCAAGGGAATCACGATCCACAAAAGGCAAAAGGCTGCGTGCCTGTCAACCCTGCATAGCCACAAAAAACCGCCGATATAAGCCAGCACCACTATCACGCCGATGATGCCAGCCGAAGTAAGTAGGCCAAGAATTGGTTCAAAGCCATAGAATATATTGAGATCCATGGGCAAAACAAGTTTCTCCAGGTATAGGGCAAACAATGGAAAAACGTTAATAAAGTACTCGTAAGCCCCCAACCCCAGCTCTTTGGACGCGGGAGCGAAACCCCCGATGGCGTAAGAGCGAAGAAGCAGATATGCCAGCGTAATCAGGATGATCGGCATGTATCGCCTCGCCATTTTAGCTAACCCGCTCACGGACCACGCCATATTTCGTCCAACAATGGTGTCGTAAGCAAAAAGCAAAATGGGTAAGGTAAGTGCTGTTTCCTTACTCAGAGCCGCCAGAAAGAAACACGCAAGATACGCCCACCCTCCCCCATTTCCGGGTCGCGGCTTGATATAAAAATAAAGCGCCATCATGAAAAATAAGCTGAACAGTAAATCCGATATGCCACTAATCCAGGCTACGGGCTCAACATGAATTGGATGCGTCGCGAATAGTAGTGCACAGAGTAGCGCGAGCACACGCGCCAGCGAAAGCGTCACAACTCCAAATCTGAATTCATCAGAAATTCGCATCGACAGAAACAGCGTCTCGGCCACTAGGAAAAAGAATGCAACCACTCCGGCATGCAGCAGGATGTTGGTCAGGTGAAAACCCCAAGCATTCAGCCCGAAAACATAATAATTTGCCATGTAGAGCAGAAAGGCGACGGGCCGGTAAAAATTGGATGGTCTCTCCTCAAAGGCCCAGGCATTGGAAAAGAGAATATCCAGAACGTGGCTTACATCAGTAATCCAGGGATTATGCAAAACCATGTTCGTGTCATCGTGAACAAAATCGCCCGTGAGGGCATTGATATAAACAAGAAGGGAGACAGCAGCCGCAAGCAGGATAGCGGCCACCCTGGAGCTGCAAGCATTAAGAATCATGAATGTATTAATTCTTTAGGGTAAGACGGAAAACATGAATTTGAACACCTCTCATGAGTTCAACAGCTTGCCTATACGATCCTCAACCAATCCTGACGCCAATGCAATACTGCAAGCTGGAGCAAATTGATGCCGGGCATATGGGCGGGAATCTTGCACGACCATGGAGCCATTCAGTGTTTTGCATTGTCCTTTATACGAGCATTCATCGAGCATCAAAAAAGCGGGCCATGGATTGCTCCATGGCCCGCTCTATTGTCTCCTTCGGACGGGTTAGACCCGATCCGTCAGGTCACATACCTTACTTGGCGTGGCAAGTCAGGCAGAGATCCGAATCGGAGTTGGACATACGCAGGAAAGGCCTGTTGGTCTCAACGTGCGGATCGTGGCAGGTATAGCACTCCACGAACGGCTCGTCACCAACACCGCCACCCAGGTCGTAGGTGTACATCTTGATATCAGCACCGGACATGCCACCACTGGTGTCAGTGTCGAAGTACCAATATGTCGTGCCACCCTTCACTGCGGTTGAAGGCGCGTTGAAGTCAGCATCACCCACTGTGCCGCCACCGGAGGACAGACCACCACCACCGTACTGAATCATGATCGGGTGATCGTCAGTCAGGTCGGTGCCAATGTAGGCAACTTCAGTACCCACAATGCCGGAGCTCATCCACTTGGACTCGGTCCATGACCAGCCCTGCTCGGAACCCAGGCCACCGTTGAAGTTGTAGCCATTGGCTGCAGTCGTGGTCGGAGCATTGATCAGCGTGTCGATAGCCTGCGTGCCGTCATGGCAGCTCAGGCACAGCATGGAGCCAGTGTAGTTGCCAGCACCGCCAACGGAACCGTTGGTGCCGTCAATCGTCCAGCTGCTGTACAGCGTGTAAGAGCCGATCGTGTTGTTGAAGCCCCTGTTCCACAGAGGACCAACACCGACGTTGTTGCCACCGTGAGGCGTGTGGCAGAAGACACAGATTTCGGAGGTGTCACCATCAAGTGCACCAGCGTAAGTACCGCCAGTAGTGGTGTAGTTCCAGCCACCGGAGGTGCTCATGTTATGCCTTGTGTTCTTGATAGCTGCATTGGCTACGCTCGTAAAAGCGAATGCCGCGGCAACCAAGGCCAAAGCAATCATTTGCGTTTTTTTCATCAATAATTCCCCTTTGATGTGTAAGTTTGGCAGCCGATTTCCGACTGTCGGAGTGAACATTAAATCTCTTTCATCCACTTGTCAACACTTTTCCTAAATAAATATTCATCAGCGCCGGCAAGCGTTTTATGATGGCATGGCTGGGCGATCAGTCATTCAGGATTCACATGCCGCTATGGGCTTTGAGCAAGCGCATGAATAAAGGCTGGCTGAGTTTCGGCGATCGCGCCACAGAGCCCGTGCGCTTGCCTGCTTGCCTTGCGTCAGATTGCCCAGCAGGCCCGCCGCGACCAGCGCGTATTCGGTGAGATCTTGGGGAAGCTGTGGAAGTCCGCGAAATATTTTCTCGGCCTTGGCCGCCATCGTCCGCCCGTCCCGGGCGCCAACCGCCTTGAGCATACCGGCAAATTCACGCTGCACGGACGTCAGATTGACCCAGCAGGCTTCGACCTCCAGCGATTTCCATAGTTCTCGCGATTCAGCAACCGTCAGGTAGGGCAGTACATATTTTCCCGCGAACAGAAGGGCGCAAAGGCCGATAAGCCCTTCGACGATAACGTCGCCAATTAGCCTGAATAACAGCTGCATAGCCAGGCTCAGATCGCCATGCCACCCATGAATATAGCGAGCGCCAGACTCTGAGCGCAGGCGGCATGACCAAGAAACAGCTTAAAATAATGTGTCCGGATCGACTCATAGATGAGACCGGCAAAACCAGATCCGCAAATATCAGATAGACTAAAAGGAGCGTGCCCATGGATGTTCAATGCATAATGTAAAATGTCTTCCTTGACCGGCTGGAATAAAATCATCGGGATGGGTATTGCCGTGGCAAAATGCCAACCCCACCTTACCGACTGCGATAATCTGCGAGAGGGTGGCCAGAGGCGCTCGCTCCAGGCTGTAAAACCACATTGAATAAGCATCCTCGCGCATATTCAAACACCCTATAACATGGCCTGAAAGCATCGTAAGCTTGGGCAATGGAAACAAAACTGCATCATTCTCGCCAGTTTGCCATAACGATCATAATGGCAGTCTGCCTTGGCATTTACCTGAACGCTTTGTCCAATGGCTTTGTATACGATGATGTAAAACAAGTATTGAACAACACTTGGATTCGGGATTTCAACCATATCCCTGACATCCTGCTTTCCCAAGCCTGGAGTTTCGAGGGGAAATCGTCCAACTACTACCGTCCCTTGGCGTTTCTGATTTACATGATTGATTTTCGCTTGTTTGGTCTTGAGCCATGGGGATACCACCTTACGAGCGTACTGCTGCATTCAGGCGTTTCGATTCTGGTATTCC
>Ga0316190_10001058_pt1 | contig 19648 bp, 16 predicted proteins | sample Eddworburrow2_MG_FD_204929 | JGI IMG/M metagenome (GOLD analysis project Ga0316190, IMG submission 204929) | Coastal sediment microbial communities from Maine, United States - Eddy worm burrow 2 | ecosystem: Environmental > Aquatic > Marine > Coastal > Sediment | place: USA: Maine | collected... | reverse complement strand
AGCCCAAACATACTATATAATATGGCATGAGGCTTTTACTCACTTCGGCCGGGTTCACCACTGACGAGATCGTCAATGCGTTTACTAACTTATGTGACAAACCAAAAGATCAAATATCAATTGGTATCATCAACGAAGCGTATGCGGTAGAGATTGGAGATAAGCGGTGGTCGATCGAAGAGCAGAATCGTTGTACTACAATCGTTGGGGGAAATATAGACCTCATAAATCTACTCGCGCTCGACATCAAAGAGATTGAAAAGCGTGTTGACGCTGTTGACGCGTTGTATGTAGTCGGCGGACATACCGATTATCTCATGCATATATTCAACAAGTCAGGATTCACCAAAATCCTTCCAAAAATCCTGGAGAAGAAGGTTTATGTCGGCAGTAGCGCTGGCGCAATGGTTCCTTGTAGGCGAGTGTCAACTGAGTTTTACCTGCAGGAGTTTGGAGAAGGAGAGAATTATGGAATCAAACAATATATGAATTTGGTTGAGTTTGCAATCAAACCACACCTCGACTCTCCTAATTTTCCTGATCGGGATGCTCAAAAATTCAAACGCGCAGCCAAGAATTACAACGGAACTATCATTGGTCTTCGTGACGATCAGGCGATCATGGTTGATAGTGAGAAGACATCACATCTTGGCGGCACCCCACTTATTCTGAATGGTTAATATAGACCTATAAAATAACTTCCTCTATTCAAAATAATCCTTTTCGGCCTCCACACACCTCGCAGGTGTATCGGCTTCGAAATAAAACATCTTGAATATTGATGTGCTATATAGCAGTTCACCCTACTTCACATATTCAAAAAAGAATAAGTGTTCCTGCGTATGTATAATTTAAGGCTTATAGTATAATTACGCATGTCAGCAGAACGAGATGGGGGACGGTCGCCAGAGGCTTCAATCTCTCCCGAAACACCAACGGTACTTGAACTGTGTCAACGCCGCGACGCTGCGCGTCGCATTTTGCACTCGCACATCACAGAACCAGACTTCGTAGGTGCTGACCAATCCCCACAACCGCTTTTAAGCACGCTTCTCTATTCGATGCGCCCAGATGAATTACACGACCTTGAGCCTGCCCGTAGTGAGTACTATGAATCAATCACTGCAATTGCCAAACCATATCTCTCTAGTGGCATCGTGGCGGTTCGCGCCGCAGAAGGAGTAAATGTTGACGGCTCCTGCGACTCTCAGATAGAACAATCAAGACTGCGTAAATTATTACGCGTTGCTGAAAAAGGCATCTTGGTGGCTGCTGAGACATATGATCCAGAGCTTGATGGCGACCAACCCTCACATATGTTTACTGGGGCAATCCAGGCCGTACAAGAAGGTAAAGAAATGATTACATCCCTAACAGATACTCGATGCGAAATCTTGGGGTTGATGGCAAAAGGTCTCACGGCACGTGAGATAGGTGTGCAAACAAACATTAGTGAAAATATAGTGCGTGACACGCTTGGCATTGTACGAAAAATGTTGGGAGTATCGTCTAATTTTGAAGCAATAAAAGCAGTCGTGCGACTTGGATATCTTCATGTTGGTGAAGTTGCTGATGTTCGCTCAGGCGCCATAATAAGCGCACTCCCCCCTGAGCGCCGTATAATTCTTGCCACGGCGGTACAATCTATGGGAGCCAAAAAATTTAATCTCCCAGAGACTGCACAAAGGCTTGACATAGTAAGGGGTACCGTGCGATTTCACCTAAGCGACATGACTGCTCAAGTGCGACAGGAGGGGCTTTATCCTAATGCGCAACAATTAGCTATCCAGCACCACCTGTACCATACATATCCGTCATATTTCCAAGATCAGCCTGAATGGGCAAACCTGCAAGAAACAGCCCCATATGAGGTTGACGAAGTCACAAAGCAAGTCGTGATAAGTATCGCCCGAAACACTCCCTATGCAGATATCGCTCAGGAGCAAGGCTACCAAACAAATACTCTACATTCTATGTTGAGAGGTTTGCGAGAAAGATATGAAGTATCGACTAATTATGCGCTCGTATCAGCGATGATTGATCGTGGGATCATTGAGCCAGCAGAGCTTGATATCGCAGAGCAAGTCAGCAAGACAGCAGAGCTCACCACCATGCAACATCTCACCATGCTAAACGTCCTTAATGTCATGAAGTACGATGACAGTGTTGAGGCATTAAATATTGCTATGGGCGCCTCAAATACAGGTGCTGCGCAATACAGACTTAGCACTATTTACGAAAAGTTGATGATTCCCTCAGCAAATCATTCGATGACAGGCATTGCTATCGCATACAGAATGAGTCTCATGGCTACGCATGCAACTCATGCTTTTAGTGATGATCCACACGCAAGCGCCAGTAAACAGATACCCGAACACTCTCCTCGAGAAATTCCTCGTCTTTTGCCAGAGGAAGTGGCCGTAATACGTCAACGCTATACTGACACCATAGATCAAGTAGTCAACGAACATGGTGGAGATGTTCATACAATTCGTGCTGTGGTGGAGGCGGGCTACGTTGATCCGTCACAATTGATACTACCAGCAGAAAGAGAATTTATAACTCACCTTGCACAGGGATATGATCGACACACGGCTGTTTACTTAGCACTAGGCACACATGAGGAGGATAGAACAGCAGTGGGAACGGCGCTATATAAGAAATATGGAGTAGGGAATGCATATGATTGTGTGAGCAAATTCCTTGAAACACGAATAATTACGGCCTTTGAGCTTACTCAAAAAGATGGAGCTCTACAAAAAGCTATAGAACATATCGGCGATTTAGATGATGATGAGAAAACTCTGCTTAAAAATTGCATTGATAAAAAAATATATCGTGTACAAGATGACGATGCTGCAATCGCTGATAGGATCTGCCAAAAATTAGGCATAGAAGATAGAGAGAAGAGAATGGAAATACTGCAGGCTGTTGTTGCCTTTTTTATATATGAAAACGATCTGAGCATTCGCCCGCCAGCACAAGAGTGAACATGAGCGCTGGTCGGGATTACTTCGCGAATGGACGCTCATCACGCGCATGCTTTGACACGAATAATTTACCTCAAATTTTCATGCTATAATCGAGGGTAGATATGAAACTTTATAATACACTCTCCCGGTCTGTCGAAGACTTCAAACCCATGGACCCTAAGCGGGTGACGATGTATGCGTGTGGCTTTACAGTATACGACTACACCCATATTGGACACATGCGAAAGTACGTCATGGACGATACGCTTCGACGAACGCTAACGTATCTTGGTCTCGAGGTGCAGCATGTGCAAAACGTTACTGATGTTGGACACCTCAGCTCGGACGAAGATGCGGGCGACGACAAGATGGAAAAGGGAGCAAAAAAATATGGTCAGACTGTTTGGGAAATAGCCAAGCATTATGAAAAATATTTTTATGACACGATGGATGCGCTTGGGGTGTTGCGGCCGCACACAATTTCCCGCGCCACCGACAACATCGATGCTATGATCGACCTCATCAAGCGCCTTGAGCAAAAAGGATATACATATCAAAGCGACGAAGCGGTTTATTTTGATATTAGCAAGTTTGCTGAGTACGGAAAACTCTCTGGGCAAAAGTTAGAAGATAAAAAGCAAGCAGTGCGAGATGAGGTGCAAACCGATGCTGGAAAGAAACATCCAGCCGACTTTGCTCTGTGGTTTTTCACGCGCGGGCGATTTGCCAACCACGCCATGCATTGGGACAGCCCGTGGGGCGATGGATTTCCAGGGTGGCACATCGAGTGTAGCGCCATGAGTATGAAATATTTGGGGGAGACGATCGATATTCACTCAGGTGGCATTGACCACATACCAGTACATCATGAAAATGAAATTGCCCAGAGCGAAGCGGCGACAGGAAAGACGTTTGCAAGACACTGGTTTCATAACGCGTTTCTCACGGTTGATGGCGTGAAGATGAGTAAGTCGTTGGAAAACTTTTATACGATTGATGATGTGAAAAAGCGCCATATTGAACCACGAGCAATGCGACTCTTATTTTTTAATACCCATTATCGTCAAACAAGCAACTTTACTTGGGAAGCAGCCACTGCTGCACAAGCCTCGTATGAGAAGCTTGTCCAACAGGTGTTGGTGCTTCGCGCGCAAAGCGCGCGAGCCGAGCTTTCACCAGAAAAGCTCGAGCAAATTGAAAAGTTTCAAAATGATTTCCGCGCCGCGATTGCAAACGACCTCAACATGTCAGCCGCCATGGCAATAGTATGGAGTATGATTAAATCAAACATCCCTAGCCCTGATAAGCTTGACTTACTTTACGAGTTTGATGAAGTGCTGGGGCTTGATCTGCGAAACGTGAAAGACCTAGTAACAGATGCCATTCCTCCTGAGATTGAACAGCTTGCTCAGAAACGGCACGCGGCAAAAGCGGCAAAAGACTGGGGGCAAGCCGATGCGCTGCGCACCCAAATTGAAAGTGCTGGCTATACGATAACCGATGCTGGGCAAACATTTACCCTTATCAAAAAGCCATAATAATAAGACTCACGAAAAATCTTCATAACTTTATACTCCCAATTGGCAGGGAAGAGAACAGGCATAAATAAGCAAACATCTTCATAATGCTTGGGTTGAAATATTATGCTGATTGTGTACAATAGATTTACATGAACACAGATCGTTCCATTATCGCGCTTCTTGCAATCCTCGTCTAAGGCGGGGCTTGAAGCGTATAAGAAACGACCAAGCACCCCGCATAACAGGCGGGGTTTTTTCGTTTAAGACGGTACGAATACAATTAATAAAAATCCAACTTATAAACAATACATATATATATTAATTCTTAATTCTTAAAAAAATCATGTCAGACTCAAAACTCACTCACTCAATTAACAATATGAACGTTACTGCATTTCCGTATGCATATTTTCTCGATCAAATCACACCGATTGAAAAGGCGAATGTAAGCATTATGACAAATGCACTACAGTATGGAACCGGATGGTTTGCAGGTGTTCGCGGCTACATGCAGGAGGATGAAACGCTTGGTATTTTTCGTCTCGATGATCATGTGGAAAGATTTATGCAATCAAGCAAGGTGCTGGGAGTGAAGCTTGATCACAACTCACAAAAAATAAAAGATGCGATCATTGCTCTCACAAAAAAGAATAAGCCCACAACCGATGTTTATTATCGGCCATTTGCATATGCGCACCTCACCAACCTTACGCCAAGCCTCGCCGAGAATCATACCTTTACCTTTTCACTGTACATGATCCCGCTTGGTGATTATATTCCAACAGATCGTGGAAATAAGGTATGTGTTAGCTCGTGGACACGCATCGACGATACGATGATCCCACCAAGGGCAAAAGTAGCCGGCGGCTATATCAACTCAGCACTTGCCAAACAAGAAGCGGTTAATAAAGGCTATGACGAAGCGATCTTCTTAAATGTACGCGGACGTGTGTGCGAAGGTAGTTCGATGAATATATTTCTCGTGCGAGACGGTGTGCTTATAACTCCAGCCGTAAACGAGGGAATCCTTGAGGGGATCACTCGCCGTAGCATCATCACTATTGCACGCGAACTGGGAATAACTGTCGAAGAAAGAGCTGTTGAAAGAACTGAACTGTATGTTGCCGACGAGGTATTTTTTAGTGGCACCGGTGCACAAGTTGCTTGGGTGCAGGAAGTGGACAATAGGGTGGTTGGTAAAAATAAAATAGGACCCATCACACAAAAATTACAGAAAATATTTTTTGACGTTGTGCGAGGAAAGAATAAAAAATACGCACATTGGATATCTGTCGTGAAATGAAAAAGAGAAGAATAACTGGTCACAATAATTATTGTTCATTATTAATTGTTAATTAGTACATATGAGAATTACTGGTGCACGAGCAATAATGGAAGCATTTGTCGCTGAGGAAGTGGGCACAATATTTGGATATCCAGGAGGTGCAATCATGCCCACGTATGATGCGCTATATGGCTACAAGGATAAAATCCATCATGTGCTTGTGCGACACGAGCAAGGAGCAGGGCACGCGGCTCAAGGTTACGCGATGACAACCGGTAAAGTGGGAGTCTGCTTGGTTACATCCGGGCCCGGCGCAACTAATCTTGTTACGCCGATTGCTGACGCAATGATAGACTCGATACCTCTTGTTTGTATTAGTGGGCAAGTGCACGCAGATCTTGTTGGAACCGATGCCTTCCAGGAAGTAGACATTATTGGCGTTACTACACCTATCACCAAGTGGAATTATCAAGTGACACGCGCCAGTGAGATTCCTCATGTTTTGGCTAAAGCATTTTATATTGCTCGCACCGGTCGACCCGGACCTGTATTGATTGATATTACCAAAAATGCACAGGCTGATTATTTGGATTTTTCTTACAAAATCATACATAGCCTCACCAGCTATAAGCCAAACACAACACCCAATCTTAAGCAAATTTCTACTGCTGCAAAACTCATTAATGAATCAAAAAAACCACTCGTGCTGATGGGGCACGGTGTGCTCATAGGTAATGCGGAAGAAGAAATGAAAGAGTTTGCAGAGGCATCGCAAGTTCCTGTTGCTTCAACACTGCTGGGTTTATCTGTTTTTGAAAAAAAACACCCACTGTTTGTTGGCATGCTGGGGATGCATGGAAATTATGCTCCTAATATTCTTACCAATCAGGCAGATCTGATCATTGCGCTTGGCATGCGATTTGATGATCGTGTGACCAGTCGACTCAGTGGTTATGCTAAAAAAGCAAAAGTGATTCACATCGATATTGATCCCGCTGAACTTAATAAAAACGTTGAAGCAACTGTGCCGATTGTGGCTGATGTTAAAGAAGCGCTTACCGCGCTTATTCCCAAACTAAAATCAATAGATAGAAAGGGCTGGTTAGATGAATTTAAAAAGCTTGAAAAACAAGAAGTTGAAAAAGTCATTACTGCGCAAACGCAACCAAAAAAAGGAGCCATCACAATGGGGGAAACGGTCAAGTTACTTAGCGATAAAACTGATGGGCAGGCAATTGTGGCAGCTGATGTGGGACAACATCAAATGGTTGCGGCTCGCTATTATGACTTTAAAAAATCTCATAGCTGGATCAACTCAGCGGGAGCAGGCACCATGGGGTATGCTCTCCCGGCGGCGCTTGGCGCTCAGGTTGGTAACCCAAAAAAAACAGTGTTGAGCATCAGTGGAGATGGAGGATTTCAAATGACATTGCAAGAACTCGCAACAATCCACCAAGAACAAATACCACTAAAAATAATTGTGCTCAATAATAATTATCTTGGCATGGTGCGACAGTGGCAAGAATTATTTTTTGAGGAGCGCTATTCATTTGTCGATCTTATAAATCCAAACTTTGTGACAGTGGCGCAGGGATTTGGAATAAAAGGACAGTGTGTTGAAAAGCGAGCAGACCTAAATGGAGCGATTGACACTATGCTCGCGCATTGTGGGCCCTATTTATTGGAGGTTGTTGTTGAAAAAAAAGGAAAGGTGTTTCCAATGATCCCAACGGGTGCCGCGGTTGACGAGATACGATTGGAATAAATTTAGTAAATTAATAATTTTATATTTTAATAATCAATTACTTAATGCATTGTATTGATTGGCAAAATAATAAACGAACAAAATATCAAAATGAAATATACCATTACTGCTTTTGTTGAAAATACCCCCGGCGTACTCAACCGCATGTCGGACATGTTTACCCGTCGCAAGATCAACATTGAAAGCCTAACCGTATCTGAAACTGAACAGCCAGAAATATCTCGATTTACCGTTTTGGTGAATGAGTCGAAAGATAAAATAGAAAAAGTAGTAAAGCAACTTTATAAAATTATTGAAGTGGTGAGAGTGTATGAAAATACTGATGAGCATCTTATCGCCAAAGAAATTGCGCTCATCAAAGTGTACACAAAGACCCCTGACGAGCGACGAACTGTAGAAGACATCGCAACAATTTTTGATGCTCATATCGCACATGTAGGAAACGACTATCTCATCTTGGAAAAATCTGGACATGAAAATGAAATTCGATCATTATTTTTGATGCTCAAACCACATGGAGTGCAGGAGTTTGTACAGTCTGGAAGAATTGCAGTGCAAAAAGAAAAAAATACGGATGATCCTAAAATAACAAATGACATCGTACAAAAAATAAAAGATACGTCGCGGATAGTTGATGGGATTGAAGTGTCGGCAATCAAACGGTTACAACTCATGGCTGCACAGGACGAAAATATTATTTCACTTGCACAGGGTATACCATCATTTGATACTCCAAAAAATATTAGAGAGGCGGCAAAGGTGGCAATAGATAAAGGGTTGTGCGATCGCTATACTGCTGGATATGGTATCGAGCCACTTCGCCAAGCACTGCGCGATAAAGTAAAACGTGATAATCACATAGAGGCCCAAGCATCTCAAATCATCGTCACGCATGGCGCAATTGAAGCGATGATAATAACGTTCATTGGCATATTAAACCCGCGTGATGAAATTATATTTATTAGCCCTGATTATGCCTCACATATTACGCAGGCGGTGATCGCCCATTACGGCGCTCGTCCAATATATGTGCCACTTGAGGAGGATAAAGACTGGAAGCTAGATCCATCAAAACTTGAGGGCGCTGTGAACCAGCACACAAAAGCAATTCTAATCTGCAATCCATCAAATCCTGTTGGGAAAGTATTTACCAAAAAAGAATTAGAGTCTCTTGTTGAGATTGCCAAGAGGTATAACCTGTATATCATAAGCGACGAAACCTATGAATATTTCACATTTGATGGGAGCAGGCACATAAGCGTAGCTAGTCTACCCGGAGCTGCCGAACATTGTATCTCGATATTTAGCTTGTCCAAAACATACTCGATGACGGGGTGGCGCATTGGTTATAGTGTGACTACTCAGGCTGTTGCAAATCAACTGTTTAAGGTGCACGATAGTCTTGTCACCTGCCCAACTGCAGTTTCACAATATGCAGCTCTTGAAGCGATTGAAGGCCCACAAAACGCAGTAGATGAGTTTCGCTCGATATACATTCGTCGTCGTCAGATCGTTATTGATGCATTGAAAAAAACAAACAAACTCAAGCTAGTAACGCCGCAAGGGGGTTACTTCGCATTCATAAAAGTTGAAAATGATATTGATGACTATGAACTTGCAATCGATCTGGTGAAACATGCAGCAGTGGCGGTTGTACCTGGGAGCGCTTTTGGGTTGGGCGGCGAACACCACATCAGAGTATCATTTGGATGTGAGGATGAAAATTTAATTGAAGGCATGAAGCGATTAATCGCGTACGTCAACAAGACATTATGATGTGCAACGAGCAGTTATTTGCCTCAAACAAGTTGAGATATCCCTCCACCAGCGGTCGGGATGACATGACAAAAATGTCATTTCGACCGGAGCCAGGTTAATCTGGCGAAGTGGAGAAATATCTCACTTTATGTGAGCGCATATGAAAAAAACATATTATCTATACGTTTTGGCAAACACGTCAAAAATGATTTATATTGGCGTAACAAATAACCTTATACGGCGAATTTATGAACACAAACAAAAGCTGGTCGAAGGGTTTACCAGTAAATACAATATCGATAAGCTTATTTATTATGAAGAGTTTTTTCTCCAAGCGAAGAAATTGCACGCGAGAAACAACTCAAGAAATGGTCAAGGAAAAAGAAGTTAGAACTTATTAAAAAAACGAATCCAAATTTTTTAGAAATTACTCAAACAAGTTGAGATATCCCTCCACCAGCGGTCGGGATGACAAATAAAATATATGAAACCAGGAAAAATAATTTACGAACAAGATCACGAAGGTGTTGGCCATGTTATGGTACGCAATATGGGGCCCGAAGATGCTCACATCATGATGGATTATATCAATGAGCTTTCGCGTGAAAAAACATTTATCACGTTTCAAGGAGAGCAATTAGATATAGAAAAGGAGCAAAAATATGTTCACGAGGTTCTTGAGAGAATATCAAAAAATAGCAAGGTCAAACTTCTATTACTTTTAAACAATCAATTAGTTGGAATATCTGAAGTCGCATTATCGGCTCGCGTAAGTAGCCATATAGGAACCTTAGGATTATCTTTGGCAAAAGATGCTCGTGGTAAAAAACTTGGGCGACTCTTGATTGATCTTGTGCTTCAGGAAGCAAAACATCACCTAAGTGGACTTAGATATATCGAACTTACCTGTTTTGCCAACAATCATGTTGCGCAAAACTTATATCAAAAAGTGGGATTTAAAGAAGTGGCACGTATTCCAGAGCGAATTTTGCACAGAGGTGAGTATGTAGATGAAATTATCATGCACAAAAAAATCAAGTGAAATTATTAACTATTCATTGTTAATTTTCAATTACAAAACTATGGACAAAGTACTTATATTTGACACAACACTGCGCGACGGGGAACAGGTGCAAGGATGTCAACTCAATAAAAAAGAAAAATTAGAAGTGGCAACACTGCTTGATGAGATGGGAGTCGACGTCATCGAAGCTGGTTTTCCAATTTCAAGTCCCGGAGATTTGAAAGCGGTTACAGAGATCGGGCGCGTTGTAAAAAATGCCATCATCTGCCCACTTGCCAGAGCGGTCAAAAAAGACATTGATGCAGCAGCCGAGTCGTTGAGGTATGCAAAGAAAAAGAGAATCCATACATTTATTGGCACATCCGATCAACATGTTTACACAATCATGAAATCGAGCCCTGAGGCAATACTAGAGCGCGCAGTTGAGGTCGTAAAATATGCAAAACAGTTTGTTGATGATGTTGAGTTTAGCGCAATGGACGCCGGGCGCACCGACAATAAATATTTGGCAAAAGTTGCGCAAGCGGTAATTGATGCCGGAGCAACGGTATTTAATGTTCCTGACACAACGGGATATAACCTACCACGTGAATTTGCAGAAAAAATAAAATATTTGAGAGAAAATGTAAAAGGAATTGAAAAAATTATTATCTCAACCCACTGTCATAATGATTTGGGTATGGCGACCGCAAACAGTCTAGCAGGAGTCGAGGCAGGAGCCAGACAAGTTGAAGTGACGATAAATGGGGTGGGTGAGCGTGCAGGGAATACTGCTCTTGAAGAGATTGTGATGGCGATAAAAGCCAGACGCGAAACGATAAGGGTTGAAACCGCCATCAAGACTGAAAAAATTTACGATGCTAGCCGCACGGTCTCACGCCTGATGCGTATGCCAGTACAACCAAATAAAGCGATCGTTGGTCGCAATGCCTTTGCACACTCCTCAGGCATACATCAAGATGGCGTACTGAAAAACAGAGAGAACTTTGAAATCATCAACCCAGAAGATGTTGGTATCAAAAAAACATCGCTTGCACTTACTGCGCGCTCTGGGCGCGCAGGACTCAAACATCACCTCACCCGATTGGGATACACGCTCGATGATAAAAAACTCTCAAAAATTTACGACGAGTTTCTCAAAGTTGCAGACGAAAAAAAAGAAGTGGATGACGGGGATTTGCGCATCATTATGGGAGATAGAATACCAACACAAAAGATTGAAATATCACTCATCGAGGTTTTGTGTGGGCATCCGCTCACACCCATGGCAACGGTGCGACTGCTCATTGGGGGGAAAGAAAAAGAAGCAACGGCAAATGGTAATGGTCCGGTGGACGCGGTTATAAAAGCAATCAACACTACCGTACAAAAAAAGTTTGAGATTGAGGAGTTTATTGTACAAGCGATTACTCAGGGGTCTGACGATCAGGGAAGAGTGCATATGCAGGTCGAACATGAAGGTTCTGTATTCTATGGGTTTGGTGCGGATACTGATATTATTGTTGCCAGCGCCAAAGCATATGTAAATGCCCTCAATCAGATTATATGAATATGAAGTCGTTGTCGTTGCGACCCAATAGTAGCGTAGAAAGAAGCAATTTGAGAGATTCCTTAGCAGAGGCTCAGAATGATAATGAACAAAGTTTATATATTACTAATAAAAGTCAATGATAACCCCAGAACAAATTGATAAAGCAGCAACAGTGTTGAAAGATATTGTTGAACACACACCGCTACAGTTCAATAAACGATTGAGTAAAAAATACAATGCAAAAATTTACATGAAACGAGAAGATCTGCAGATAGTTCGATCGTTTAAGATTCGTGGTGCATATTACAAAATATCCCTCCTTACCGACGAGCAAAAAAAACAAGGAGTTGTATGTGCATCAGCTGGTAATCATAGCCAAGGTGTAGCATTTGCATGTAACAACCTAAAGATTCATGGAACCATTTTTATGCCGGTTGTTACACCAAAACAAAAAGTAAACAAAGTAAAACTACATGGAGATGGATATGTAACAATTAAATTGGTGGGAAATAATTTTGATGAAGCATTTGATGCATCACAAAAATATTGCAATAAAAAAAATGCAATATACGTACATCCGTTTGATGATGAAGAAGTTATTACTGGACAAGCCACAGTTGGAAAAGAAATCTACGAAGAACTCAAAAATAAAATAGATATGGTCGTCACTTGTGAGGGAGGCGGAGGACTCACTGCAGGTATTTGCTCGTATCTTGCTGCCGTTTCTCCCGATACACAAATTATTGCCTGTGAGCCCGCGGGCGCTGCAGGTCTGGTCACTTCGCGCAAAGCAGGGCATCCTGTTGTACTGGACGCTGTTGACACTTTTGTAGATGGAGCAGCAGTAAAATCGGTGGGGGCTCTTCCCTACAAAATCATGGAAAAACACGTACAACAAGTCGTGTCGGTGCCTGAAGGGCAGGTTGCCACCACTATGATTGAACTCTATCAATATGATGGCATTATCGCAGAGCCAGCAGGCGCACTAGCGATTGCCGGTCTTGAGATGATGGAGAAAAAAGATCTTGAGGGAAAAACTATTGTGTGTACCATATCGGGTGGAAATAATGATATTTTGCGCTACCCAGAAGTAATGGAGCGAAGTCTTATCTATCAGGGGCTCAAACATTATTTCATCATTGAGTTTACGCAAAAACCGGGGCAACTGATGAAGTTTCTACAAGAAGTCTTGGGCCCGCATGATGACATCGTACTTTTTGAATATATGAAAAAAAATAATAAAGAAAAAGGGCCAGCGCTCGTTGGCGTCGAGCTTGCTGACAAAAAAGATTATGACATGCTTGTAAAACGCTTTGAAGACAGCGGTCTTGAACATAAAGAAATCACTGCTAATGATATGATTTACAGATATTTGATCTAAAAGAATATGCGCGCACTCAAACAATATCCAACACCATCTCGGGAAAGACTAAGCACGCCTTCACTTGATGGTAAGGCTGTAGTTTATCGTCACGATATTGAGCTTCCCGTGAAAAAAGATGAGCCATTATATCTACATTCTGGAGCATCAAAGCGGATCGACTTATGGGTTCCCGAACCGCTTAGGGAATACCCCTCTGAAATTATTGGCTTTTCACCCCGAACTGCCCTTGCGCAACTTGGTGTTGATGCGACAATAGTTGACATTACGGAAGCTGAAAGCCCACAGATTGTCACTACTATGCGTATTGAAAATTTGGGACCCCATCCCGTCTGTGCGTCTGAGTCATTTGCTATGGGTAAATTTGTCGCACTAGGAACTTCTTTGAAAGGAGCCGATTTTAAAAAAGCTTGTGATAACGCGGTGCGCACTGACCCTGATACGATTTACGATCCGGATCTTGGACTTCTCTATGTGCCACTGGACGCGGAAGGTCTCACACACACTAACCCCTCAGCAGATCTGCCTATTGATCTGGCAGCCTTACCAACAGGAACAAGGCGCGAATATTTTCACAGACACACAGGAATTGAGCCAGGAAACGGAGAACCTATTGACGGCATAACCCATTTGGCAAAAACAAAATACCCAGTCGTTGTGTCTGACACCCATTGTCTGTGGATTGAAGGGTGTAGAGATAGAAATGGCATACCCGACAAGCATAGTGAAAGCAGGCTTATGTACGGTGGATATGAATGGCCGATAATTAGCGAAACGTACATTGATGTAACCGGAGGACATGCTGTATTTTCAGTTCGTGAAATGAAAATAGTTGGGTAATTTATATTATTAATTTTCAATAAATCATAAACATTTGATTGTTGAAACACATATCTATATATGAAAATGAAATTTGGAGAAGTAACCGAAGATATTGTCACTCGAGAAGAATATCCCTTATCTCGTGCAAAGAAAGTATTGCAAGATGAGGTGGTTGCGGTACTAGGCTACGGCGTACAGGGACCAGGACAATCGCTCAACATGCGTGATAACAACATCAAAGTTATCATCGGTCAACGCCGCGGTAGCAAGAGTTGGGACAAGGCGATAGCCGACGGATGGGTTGAGGGGAAGACGCTTTTTGATATTGAGGAAGCCGCAAAAAAAGGTACCGTAATACAGTTTTTACTTTCTGATGCGGGGCAAAAAGATTTTTGGCCACTTCTCAAACCACACCTCACCAAGGGAAAAACTTTGTGTTTCTCTCATGGATTTGGCGTCACATATGCTGACCAAACAGGTATTGATTTACCAAGCGATATTGATGTTGTACTTGTTGCCCCTAAGGGGTCGGGACTGTCTGTGCGTCGTAATTTTCTTGACGGGTCGGGTATTAATTCATCGATTGCGGTTGCTCAAGACGCAAGTGGTGGCGCTTGGGAGACGGTTAAGGCGCTTGGAATCGCGCTTGGGTCTGGCTTCTTATTTCCTACAACATTTGAAAACGAAGTATACTCTGACCTCACGGGTGAGCGGGGAGTTCTCATGGGAGCACTTGCTGGCGTCATGGAAGCGCAATACAACGAGCTACGCAAACATGGACACAGCCCAAGTGAAGCATTCAATGAAACAGTCGAGGAACTTACACAATCGCTCATCCGCCTTGTTGCGGAAAATGGAATGGACTGGATGTTTGCAAATTGCTCAACTACTGCCCAACGAGGGGCACTCGATTGGAAAAATACATTTCGCGATGCGGTGGCACCGGTGTTTGGGGAGCTCTATGAAAAAGTATCTGATGGTCGTGAGGCAGCACATGTGATTGAGAAAAATAGCGATCCTGATTATCGTGCAAAGCTAGACAAAGAGCTTGACGAGATTAAAAATAGTGAAATGTGGAAAACAGGTGCTGCTGTGCGTTCTTTGCGCCCCGAGAACTGGAAGAAAAAATAAACTCTAAAGTTAATTATTAATAAAAAAATAAATTATGTCATGTGATTGTTCAAAAAAATCATGTTGTAAAAATAGCACCTCGCTAAGAAGTGCGACTCTTGTTGGCACCAAGGGAAGTGATGATTGGGCACGGCGCGCGCCAGCGCGCGCTATGATGCGAGCGGTCGGCTATACCGATAGCGACTTCAAAAAACCACTCATAACAATAGCTGCCCCACACACCGATATCACTCCATGCAATGCTCATATTCGTCAACTTGGCGATGCTCTTGAATATGAAGTAAATAAATTTGGTGGGAAAGGATTTGTTTTTGGCACCCCCGTTGTGACCGATGGCGAAACAATGGGTACTGAGGGCATGAAATACTCTCTTGTCTCAAGAGAGCTTATCGCAGACTGTATCGAGACAATGCACGAGGCATATTTGGCCGATGGTATTATTACCCTCAGTGGATGCGACAAAACAATCCCCGCAGCACTTATCCCATTGGCACGGCGCAATATGATTGGGCTCACTCTCTACGGCGGATCCATCCTCCCCGGCGTAAGCCCCAATGATGGTCGCGACCTAAACATTGTTTCGGTGTTTGAAGCCGTTGGAAAAAAAAGTGCAGGCAAAATGAATGATAAGGAATTTGATGAAGTTGAGAAGAATGCGTGTCCTGGATGTGGTGCGTGTGGCGGCATGTATACCGCCAACACTATGGCCAGCGCCATTGAGGCAATGGGTATGAGCATAACCGGATCGGCAAGTCACCCAGCCGTTGATCGCAGCAATCGCATCAATCCAAAAAAGCGAGAAGATCTACTCAACTCAGCCCGCTCCCTCATGCACCTAATTAAGAAAGGGATTCGTGCTCGCGACATCATGACGCGTAAAGCTTTTGAAAATGCTATAACTGTTGTTTTGGCCCTTGGCGGGTCAACCAATGCCGTCTTACATATTCTATCTCTTGCACATGAAGCCGATGTGGCGCTCACCATTGACGACTTTCAAGCGCTCAGCCAAAAGGTCCCTCTTATTGGAAACTTCAGCCCCTATGGAACATATATGATGGAGCATCTGGATGAAATTGGCGGCATACCTATGGTTATGAAAATGCTGCTTGAAGGAGGACTTATCCATGGCGACTGTCTCACTGTTACTGGTCAAACGATAGCTGAAAATCTAGCAGATGCACCCAAGCGCCCAGACAATCAAGACGTTATTTACTCACTTGAAAAACCACTAGCCCCAGCGGGCCGCCATATAATAATTATGCGAGGAGATCTATGTCCTGAGGGAGCGGTGATGAAGTTGTCAGGCAAAGAAGTGGACAAACACGAGGGCCCAGCTCGCATATTTGAGAGTGAAGAAGATTGTCTTGACGCCATACTTGGCGGCAAAATCAAAAAGAAAGATGTGATCATAATACGATCAGAAGGGCCAAAAGGAGGACCTGGCATGCGGGAAATGCTTAGTCCATCTGCCGCTCTTATGGGTGCTGGACTCGGGGCCGATGTTGCGCTTATTACAGATGGGAGATTTTCTGGTGGCACTCATGGCATTATGGTAGGGCACGTTGCCCCAGAAGCGCATGACGGAGGACCGATTGGATTACTGCACGAAGGAGACATAATCACCATCAACGTACCCGAAAAAATAATTACTATCGACGTCGGCAAGAATGAGTGGGCGAGTCGGAAAAAATCCTGGAAGCAACCGAAACCTCGATACAAGCGGGGAGTGCTTGCTAAGTATGCCCGCTTGGTAAGCTCCGCTTCCACCGGTGCGGTCACCAGCTAGGGGTGGAAGCGGATCAATGAGTTTTTACTCACCAAAATAGTTGTGAGTTTATTTTTACACTCCCATTATGCTGAGTATAAGACCCATCGCCAACATCGAAATAAATTGATATCCGGTGTTGATGTAAAACAATTTCCATGGTCGATTACCAAATATTACGTCGGTCATCTGGACTGGCGCAACAAACCCAAGCCACATCCAAAAAGCACTCATGAGGCCCGTTGATACTATGTCGTATTCGCCTTGAAAAAAGCTTGCCGAAAACTGTATGACATGCGATAAAATATACGCCATCAAAAGAGCGCCAATAAATGAAAGCGCATACAGGGGACCCATCTTCTCCTGAAGCTTCTTAAGCTTTTCGGGTGTATGACCCATAATCTTCATCCATGATCTTCCAAACAGAGCGGGGGAGTACCAAGCAAATCCAATCGCCATATTGGTAATTGCAGCGATTAAAATCGCAAAAAAATTGACTGGAATCTCCATATATTTTCACCTCCTTTCATATATATTTTATGAATGTATTACTGAATACTTTCAATACTGTCACTCACCGGTGCCGTAGCCAGTAAGAGTAGCTCTCCCAAAAATCGCAACACAACCAGCAATATGGTTGTCACCACAACAAACACAACGCTCCAAATAATAATTCTTTTTGTTAGGCTATATCCTTTTGTTTGCATGTTTATGTCCATCTCTATTGCTTGGAATTGTGAGGCTTTATATAACTCCCAAGTGAAGCGGCGTATAAATGAATACAGAGCAAAGAACGTATCTTTTATTATGGAGGGCATAGGATAATATAACATTATTATGTAGCCGGTAGTTGGATAGCGGCACGCCCACACACTTGTGGCTCAATCAATTTTCAATTGTCAATTCTCCCTCCCTAATCTACAATGGGATATATGAAAGTCATAAATGCTGATAAAGCGCCAAAAGTGGTTGGCCCATACTCACAAGCCATTGAGACAAATAATATGCTTTTTTGCGCGGGTCAAATTGGCATTGATCCGCAGTCAGGGAAACTTGTCGATAGTCTGGCACAGCAAACAAATCAAGTTTTTTCTAATATACGAGCAGTGCTTGAAAAAGCAGGATACACGCTTGGTGATGTGGTGAAGACTACCGTTTTTTTGCAAAACATGGCGGACTATCAAGAGGTAAACAGCATTTATGAGACTTACTTCAAAGACCATAAGCCGGCTCGCTCAGCAGTCGCTGTTGCCGCGTTGCCTGCAGGTGCACTTATTGAGATCGAAGTCATCGCATGCAAAGATTGATCCAAAATAAACATCTTCATCGCTTTATTTTTACTGCACTCATTTTTTGGCTTAGCACGCAACTTGTTACTCACACCATTTTTGGGCCGATCGACTTTGATGAAGGGTACAACATGCAAGCTCCTCAGCAGCTCATCCAGACTGGGCAATATGCTTCTCATGATGGGGTGCACGATCAAAAGATCACCACAGGCGCAACCTTACTCTTACCTGCAGCGGCATTTCTCGCCATCTTTGATCATCCTCTAGCTCCACGCATTGCAACTGTTCTATTTTCACTTCTTTTGTTTTATTTGCTAATGCGGCACATTTATCAAAATATATATGAGCGACTGTTTGGAATTATTTTACTCGGCGCCGTACCGCTTTTTTATTTTTTCGCCACAACGCTACTTGGTGAGATTCCCGGACTTACGCTTGTTTTGCTCGCATACATACTTTACGAAAAAGGCAAGTTGCGATGGAGCATATTCGTGCTGGCGCTTGCCGCGCTCACCAAAACAACATATATCTTTGCTCTCATACCACTACTAATGTATCCAATACTTGTGCGCGCTATAGGTACAGATATTGCAACAAAGCCTACATCTAAATGGGCAGAGATCATCGATCATATTTCCGATTGGTTCATGGAGCATTTTGTAGAACCCGAAACAAAACCAGCAAAAATTGAAACAGTTAAATACCTACTTGGATTTGCGTCCATATATAGCATTCCATTTATTGCTTGGGAGCTTTATCGATTTTCGAGCTTTGACGGAAACACCAGTGCGTATTTGCAAAACATAAATAATGCGCTAGATTGGGGAAGGTCTCAAGGACATATGCGCCCCGACCTCATCACACAAAGATATGAGATGTTTGTTCAGGTTCTTGGCGTAGGTCCGTTACTGATTGTACTCCTTACAAGCATCTGGGTATTTTTGACAATTCACTTCAGAAATAAAGTAAGCATCGCAACGGGGATGTTAGCACAGTTTGCTCTTATCTGGATAATGTATCATCTGCTTTTTGGCGCAACCGCGTGGTATCGGCATCTGTTTCCTGGGATAGTTGCGCTAGTTGTAACAGTTCCAATAGTCTTTCGCATGCTACCAAAACTAAATAAAATCCAACGAATAAAAATTTTGCTTATTGCCATACTTCCTTTATTTATCTTTCTCTCGCGGATCATTTTCCAAGATAGTAACGATCGTTTTGCATATCTGGTCAAACGCCAAAACCTCCTCTTTCTTGACCAGTCAAATCGTCCATATCTCCGCTCCAAACAGATGCTCAACGATCAATATGAAGTAGCGAAGTTTATACGGAAAAACATAAAAAGTAGCAAGCAAATTGCGGGACTTGGTTGGTATAATGCGCCACAAATATCATACTTAACAGGAAG
>Ga0316190_10001056_pt1 | contig 19687 bp, 19 predicted proteins | sample Eddworburrow2_MG_FD_204929 | JGI IMG/M metagenome (GOLD analysis project Ga0316190, IMG submission 204929) | Coastal sediment microbial communities from Maine, United States - Eddy worm burrow 2 | ecosystem: Environmental > Aquatic > Marine > Coastal > Sediment | place: USA: Maine | collected... | reverse complement strand
AACCCCATCAATAACTTCCTTGTACTTTTTGCCTCGCAAACCTTTAGTAGTGATCACCACTACCTTATGACCAAGAGCACGCAACTCTTGAGCCTGATGCGATGCCATACGTTCAGCCCCCCCACGCTCATCTGGAGTAAACATGCTATTTATAAGACAAATCTTCATGACACACCCTATCTATATACAAATACTTATCTAATTAACATGTTACCCTATTTGCGACCATTAGACAATTAGGTTAAAATTAAACTTATTAAACTTATAAATATGATATTTTCAAAAAAATTACTATTATTTTATGGTTCTATTATAGGGATAGCTACTGTTTTCGCCATAGGGTGGCTATCTGGAAGCCACAGTCAAAATAACAAAGTTATAAATGATATTCCTAAACAGGATGTAAGCACACAAAATAATGCACAACTTGAAGACATTGAATATGGTGAAATACTAAATAAAGATGAACTGCCTGATTATTTAAAAAATGATATAAACTTTCAACTTTTTTGGGAAGTATGGTCTAAAATTCAAAATAAATTCATAGATAAACCAGTAGGTGAAACTAAACTACTATACGGATCACTAAAAGGACTAGTAGCCTCACTAGAAGATCCTTATTCTGTTTTTCTTGAACCACAAATAGCTGAAAACTTTACCGAAGATCTTAAGGGTAGATTTGAAGGTATAGGGGCTGAAATCGGAATACGTGACAACCGACTAACAATCATTGCACCACTCCCAGAGTCACCAGCCGAATCAGCTGGAATCATGGGTGGAGACAAAATACTCTCCATAGATGAGTTTGATACTGACGGTATCAGATTAGATCAGGCTGTAAATAAAATAAGAGGAGAAAAAGGTACCAATGTAGTACTTACGATATTCCGTGAAGGTGAAGATAAATTACTTGACATAACCATCACAAGAGACACAATTAAGATTGTTTCCGCAAACATTGACTTCAAAGAAACAACGTCAAACAAAAAAATAGGTATAATAAGAATTACTAACTTCAATGAAGATACTGGAAACCGCTTCCGTAAAGCGGTTAATAAAGGATTATCTGAAGGGGCTGAAGGGTTTATTATAGACGTACGTAATAATCCTGGTGGATTCCTAGACAAAGCTGTTGAAATATCTGGCTACTGGGTTCCCAAAGGAGAAGTAGTAGTCTTTGAAAGCTTTGCAAACGGTGATACCAGCTCATACACTTCAAATGGTTCAGGAGAACTTAAAGACTTCCCTACTATAATTCTAATTAATGGTGGCTCTGCCAGTGCTTCTGAAATTCTAGCTGGAGCTTTACAGGACTATGAATTTGCAACCTTAATCGGTGAAACAAGTTTTGGTAAGGGGTCTGTCCAAGAACTAGAAGAATTTGGTGATGGATCTGCCATAAAATTAACTATAGCACGCTGGTTAACACCATTGGGTAGACAAATAGATGAGAATGGTATAATTCCAGAAGAAGTAATAGAAAGAACAGTCGAAAATATCAATGAGGGTAAAGATCCCCAAGTACAACGAGCACTTGAGATAATGGATAACAAATTAAATAATATTAATTAAAATTATGAAAATAATACTAACTCAAAATACACCAAACCTAGGATCTACGGGAGACGTAAAAGAAGTCTCTACAGGCTATGCTCACAACTACCTTATAAAAAAAGGTTTAGCGAAAATAGCAACAAAAGAAACTATTAATATTCTACAAAAGAAAAAAGAGAAGGAAGATACTGACAGTGCAAAAAATATAGATAACATAAAAAAGTTAGCAAACAAAATTAAGACCGTAAAACTTAAATTAATTTCAAAGGCTAATGATCAGGGTAAACTTTTTGCTGGAATAGATGCTAAATCTATATGCGATGAACTTAAAAAACAAAATAACTTAATAGTAAATAAAGAAACCCTAGAATTTAAAAGCCCCATCAAACAAGTTGGCGAACATGAAATAACGTTTAAACTAAAGAAAATAGAAAGCAAATTTAAAATTGAAATTAAGACAAAATAAATAATTTAAATTAGTTTCAAAAGTTTAGACTATAAACTGAAACTCAAAAAGTAGACACCAAAATGTCTACTTTTTGGTTTTACCAGATAAAGCAAGTAAATAATAAGGACAAGTTAATACACTTTTAAAAAGAATGTATTAACAGACGTAATAAAGGAAATCATAAAAAAAGTTTAGGGTCAAACCTAAAAAAATCAAAAGCACCCGTATAAGTCAAAAAATAATCCCTGTAAAATATAGGGATTATTTTTTGGATCGAAAAATTTAAAATATAATTTTTCTAATGTATCTACTAGATAGTATCTGGTTTGGAACCAACAAACTTTTAAGTATTATATAGAGGCACTAAACCACATTAACAATACTTGTCCACTTAAGACTGCCATCAAACTTCTTTTTCTTACGACGGGTAAATTTAACTACACCAGCCTGCTTAGCGTATAAGGTATCATCAGAACCTCGTTTTACACCAGTACCTACATGGTACTTAGTACCACGCTGCCTAATAAGAATAACGCCAGCACGAACTTTTTCACCACCATAATGCTTAACCCCAAGACGTTTAGATATGGAATCTCTGCCAAGTCTAGTTGTACCACCTGCTTTTCTATGTGCCATATTATTAGATAATAAATATTAAATCAAAAACTAAAATCAACCACTTAAAATAGTATAGACTAGCCACAAAAAATGTCAACCTACCGTATTACCCACTCAAACTACTCAAATGGATCCATTACAGTTAAAGTAGTTGTAGAACCTTTCATTTCAAGCCTAGTAATAACCTTAGCCCACACCTTACTATTAATAACATCAGGAGCCACTTGTTGTCTCAAAGTTAAAACAAACTCAGCTTGCTCTAATGTACGAGTAAAATTTTTAAAAACAAAAACAACAGTCAAACTAATTACGATAGCAAAAATACTCAAAACCACCACATGAAATTGTCTAAACAATCTTTTAAGCATAAAATTTAACTAATCTCTTAAAGGACGCCAGAAAGATTCCCCCTTCAGCTGCATTCGTACTTGTGTGCCCTTATTAGTCTCAATAAAACCACCCAAAGGAGCCTGTTGCCCAGAAAGACGACGACCTAATGAAAGCCTAGAAGACGTAGTAAAATCAACTGTTTTCCAATTAATGTAAAATGGATATACCTCTACCGCCTGCAAATACTTAAGTAAATCAGTAAATTTTCCAGACACATCTACTTGAACTGGCAAAGCAGTAAGATTTACAATTCCAGGTATAAGATCATCCATAGAAATAACTTGAGTAACCTGATTGTTATTAGCTGTTTGTTCAAGACTAGTAATAAACATTAACTCGTCACCAGGATACATAACTAACTCTTCTAAGCGATCTAACTCTGATTGTATCGATTGAACACTTTCTTGTGCTTTACGTAACGACTGACCTTTTAAATATGATTTTTCCAACTTTTCCTGTTCTAAAATTATGTCATCCCTCAACTTACCTATATCTAACAAAGTAGGCCATATTATAAAAACTATCACAACAAGAAAAGCAACAGGAACCACAACCGGATACCACCTAATTAAAAAGTTATTTTTCTTAAACTTAAGTTTCATAATTCTAAATTAAGCTTAGCAGAAAAGGTAAAAGCAATATTAAAAGGAAAAAGTAGATTAGAAAGCGGAGATTTTATATCCGTCAAATATGGAGAACTTTTTAATTTTTTTTCTAAAGCCAAAAGATCAAATCGAGTAAGACTTTGTCCAGCAATTAAAACATCAAGAGTATTAATGTCAAATTGCATAGTTGTCAATGAGTTACCTACAGGGATTTGTGAAGAAAGCTCAGAAACAACATGTGACCATTGAATAAAACCAGTCTGAACCTTGTCAATTTCACTAACTTGTGCGTTAATAGCACGTATTTCATTACCCAGCGTAAGTCTAGAATCTCTAACAAGAATGGATCTTTCTTGGATTTCAGCAAGCTTATGTTCCATAATAAATTTACCCCAAAGAAGAACTATACCAACAGTAAGAGCTATAAAAAAAAACCAAATCATAAAATTTAAAAAGATTACAACAAGCACTCCTCTTCTTGAAGCTTTCTGTTCACGTTCTAAAATTAGATTTAAAGCACGCATTATTTTAAAATAAATTATTCTACATGTAAAGCTAACCCCAATGCAGTAGCCAAACTAGAAAGAGATTTGACTGGGATAATAAGATCCTCATCTCTAGGCTTATTAAAATTAATAAGTGGATTACCCACTTCAACTGATATAGAAAGTTTTTTCTGAAGTTTTTCAGCCAAACCAGCAAGAGCAGCACCACCTCCACATAAAATTACCTTTTCAAAATCAGGACTTTCAACACGCTCAGACATATAATAACTTACAGTTTCCTGGAGTTCGTTACCAAGACGTTCTACCCACCCTCGCATAAGCGGGAGCATTTGTCCTTTACATTTTTTAGGATCAAGCCCACAAATAATCTTAGCCTGTTCTGCTTTATCCGAGCTCAACTTAAGTTTTTCAGCAATGGCAAGAGTAATTTCTCTTCCAGATAACTCTAAAGATCTTGTGAATTGAACCACACCCTGATGATAGATCACTAAACCTGTTCTTGTTTCACCTAAATCTACTAACAATACAGGTTTCTTAGATGACTCAAATGACAAACTTTCTGATACCTCTTTAGGTAACTTAGACTTATTCGTAGATACACTGTCTTTATTTTTTCCTATAAAAAATGGGTTCAATATACTACTTTTAACTTGATTTTCTTTATTTTTCTTAAAATTAACTTTAAATTTTGTAAGCAACGAATTCAAGTTAAATCCCAACTTTGGTTGCAAAGATACTTCCTTAATTAAAGAACGAACTATAGACTGAGCCTCTATTTCAATGGCTAATGGTTTTATACCAGCTTCTTTAAGGATCTCAGTATATTCTAATATAACATCACGACGAGCAGCCCCTAAAAGAACTTCCCAAAATGTTGAATTATTATTAAGTATAATATAATCATAATGTAAGTTACCTAAAGGTAAAGGGATTTCTTTAGGTAATTCTTCTCTTATCATTTTATCTAAAAAATCATCATTATCACCGCTTTGCTTTTCAAGATGAAGAACTTTTAAAAAAGTTTGTGACTCCGGTAATGAAATAATAGCGAAGTCACTCGGTACCTGCCCCTTAGCCTCTTGGCGTAACCTAATAAGAATCTCTATGGCCTTTTCAGGAATCTTAATAATCCCCTGATCAATAACACCTTCAGGAACAGCTAGCTTGTTCCAGGCAGTAAGTTCATGTTTACCGTAACTTTGCTCACGAATCGCTGCTAACTTAAAAGATAAATCTGATAGATCTAGTCCAAACGCTTGTAAATTGAAATTATGAAGTGACACAATAAATAATTTTAACTATTAATTTTTTTAAAAACATCTTCAAGCGAATCTTCTGAAATCTTATTAACAATAGTATGCATAGAACCACCACCATCACCAATCCACCGAGGAATTATATGTACATGTAGATGTTCTATACCATTACCAGAAGCTTCCCGCATATTAATACCAATATTGAACCCTTCCGTTTTTAATTTTATTTCAACCCGAGCAGTAACTTCTTTAACCAAATCAAATAAACCGTGCAGTTGATTTGAACTTAAGTCTAAAATAGTTTCAACATGAACTTTTGGTATTACCACAATGTGCCCTCTAACTACTGGATATGTATCTAAAAACGCTAAAGCCATTTCATTTTCTCCTACAATTAATCCTGTAATTTCACCTTGTTTAATTTTACAAAAGACACAATCCATTTGATAATCTATTCAATGACTTAATTTTAAATATTATAACATATTTTTCTCAGTATCCCAAAATAACACAAGAAATCCAGATACAATAACTAACACTAATAGAATATTTAAATCAAAATAATTAGACACAAAACCCTCAAAAATAAATTCTAAAGCTAAATAGACTACATAAGTCAAAAAACTGATGACAAAAATATCATAAATTATATTTTTAATAACTTTCATAAATTAATAAAACTCTTAAGACGTTGTAACAAATTATGACTAGTGAGTGCTGGTTTTTTAAAGATTAAATTTATTTTATGGAATTCTACCTCTCCAGACGATTCGTCCAACCCTGGGGCAGAAATAATAAATCGATAACGGTTGTCACTAAATACTGCATTTGATAAACTTAAGTTAACTGTTTTATAAATCTTATATTCACCAAACACCGTTTGTTGCGTCCCAAAGTTCCATTGCCAATTACCAGGGTCTGTACTTACTCCAACTTGAAAAATATCATCATATTTCTTTTGTTTATAAACAGACTCAACACTTACCTCTCTATATGTCTGAGGTAATCGTACATCAAAATACACAGGATCTATTATCATTTTCTGGAAGCAATTATTTTCTGACTTTTCTAAATTTAAAACTCTACCATAAGGCGAGAGTCCCGAAAAATATGAAGTTTCTTTTTGACAAAAATCATACTTAACTATCAGCTCCCCACTTGGGTTAATGTATTGATAAGTAAAACATCCCAATACAATAATAGGAATTAAAACTAATATTATCCGAATAACTATATGGTGTTTCATCATAATCCTACGCCCATACTACTAAAATTATTATATAAATAAACTCTTACTTTTTATTAAGCCTTAACTAAGAAATACTATTACATCTACTAAATTAATAGGTTTTAAGTTAAATAATTAGATTAATTACTCAGAAATTGGAACTATTTTATACAGCCATTCACGCCCATAAACACGTTGACCATCTACAATCTTTAAGTCATACGGTTCAAACTGACGTCGAGAAATAATACTAGCCACATCTGGCTCAACAAAGTGATAATAAAGTAATTCTGTATATTTAGAAACTTTTGCAACCGACTCATAGTCATATGGTACAACCAATTCATTAATAATACGTTTATGTTCTGGAAAAAAAATCTTATCCGCTTGTTTAAAACCAAGAACCACAACAGCATCTTTAGGAACAAGTTTACCTATTTGCAAACTCTTTGCTTGAGTAATACGAATATTATCACGAATTTGTATCAAACTTTCATCCGTATCCATAAAAACTAACTGCATTCCAGGAATTGCGATAAGCAATAAAAGCAACAAAACAATAACTGGTCTTGTCCAAACCCATTTCCTAATAAGACTAATAAAACTATAAATAAGCAAACCTATGAATGGTAACATACCAAAATATATAGGTAACCAGTAACGAATAAAAGAAGTACCCATAGAAACTGTACCCTCATCGATTCGATCTGATATTTCCCATGAACCATAATAAACAAGAAGTAAAACTGAAATAACTAAGAAAAATATAAAATATGCCCATTGTCGTGGTCTGTTTTTAATACCTAATACTCCCGATATATTTCTACTCTTAAATAAACTCAAAATAATCCATAAAACAAAACCAACTAAAGCAAAAATCGACGTATGCTTGAAAAAATCAAATAAAAAGTAACGGGCATTAGTTGATATTGTTTCAATACTAAAACCAAATGGACTGATAAATAATTCATATAACAAACCAGGTCGTCGTATAAGCTGTTCAACTTCACCGGTAATATCTGGACGGTATGAAACACTAAGTGGTGAATTATAAATCTCATAGTTGAGTGCAAATACTGGAATAAAAGTAATAACCAAAAAGGTAATAAAAAATAAAAGTCCGAACCAATTAATTCTCTTGATATTAAAAATAAATATCAAAACAACCAGTACAGCCACCCAACCTATTTCTGAAGTACGTGTAATTAAAGACAACCCAACCAATGACCCAGCCAATGAATAAAGAAAATAATTCTTAATTTTTTTTATCCAAGACAAATCAACTTTTTGTTGAGATTTTAAAACGTTATCCTTTGGTTTTAATAATAACTTAGCTAGTAAATATAGGCCCACTATAAGTAGAGATACAAACAATACATTATGATACATACTACGAGCGGCAAAATAAACCCAACCAGGAAATGTATATGCAAGCAACGATGTAATAAGAGCAATATGACGATTAAAAATTAATGTAATCAAAAGGTAAAAAAAGATCACCCCAACCACAGCAAAGAATGGCGTAAGATACGTAATAATACTACTTCCAAAAATACTCGCCAAATTACCATAGATAAAATACATTCCATAGAACGACCCTGGAACCACTTGATTTCCTACGACATTAACACTTCTAGATCGAATCAGATTATTACCTAGACCTTCTAAAGGCTCTTGATAATATAAAGGTTTATCCTGAGCCAACCTAAGAGTAAAAAAATAATTAAGCGTTTCATCAGGTGAATTAAATTTTTCTAATCCACCAGGTAACTTAACAACCTCTTGAACAAAGTAATTAGCCGAGTTATCTGGTAAAGCCTCACTAATATAAGCAGAAAAACTACTACCACTAGTAGCTTGCGCAAACCATGCATATACAAAAAACATTGGAATACCGATAATAGTAACCACTATAATATGCCAATATCTTTTAATGTATTGTAAAATGTAACTCATATCTTATAATCTACTAATGTTAGATTAGCAAAACTGTATGATTTTAAAAGGGCAAGGACTAATCTACATCTTTTTTATTCTTTACTTTTAATTAAAAAAACACCACTACCAATAAAGAAAACTTACTGAAATACTGAAACAAAAAAATAATACTTCACACCTTATTACAATAAACAACTGATTAGCTACAACGAATATCAAACCCTATCATATGACACAATCGAGAAGAAACTATGTACATCAGAAACGCAGAAGAATAGAGAATGATATGTTCCTACAGGAATATATCATTCAGAAGAGGAAAAAGCATTGGTCTCCTAAACAGATAGCTGGTCGGGTACGAAAAGATCATAACTCCATAGTATGTCACGAAACTATATACCAATATATCTACAACGTGCGTATTGATTTGAAACAATACTTGAGATGTAAGAAAGGAAAGTATCGTAGACGATATGGTACTAAGATACGTGAAAAACAAAGGGAATTACTTAAAAAGAAAAGGATTGATACACGTCCTAGTATCATTGAAGAACGTGTACGTCTAGGAGACTTTGAAGGTGATACCATAGTAGGAACACGTGGTACTGGATCATTGGTTATACACGTTGATCGTACTAGTAGATACACGTTCATTGATTACGTTCCTTTTGCTACAGCTGAGGCTATCAAAGAAAAGACTGTACTACAATTTGAAAAACTACCCAAACAAAAAAGGCATACGATTACGTATGACAATGGTTCTGAGTTCTCTGCTTTCGAATGGATTGAAAAGCTTGCTAACGTTGATGTCTACTTTGCATATCCGTATCATTCTTGGGAACGGGGTACTAATGAAAACACCAATGGTTTGATTAGACAGTTCTTTCCTAAGAAGTCTTCCTTCTCTCATATTACTCTTTCTGACACCAAGCGTGTTGAACACCTCCTTAACCATCGCCCTCGTAAATTACTTGGCTTCCTTACTCCTCATGAGGTCTTTATATATAATATGCGCTTGACTTAGAATTCGGAGGACACACATACTTTTGTCAAGATGATTTGCGTGCTAAGATGAGGGCATGAATTTTATATTTAGAAACACCAAAACTCTAACTACAATATCCAGCATAACATTAATTCTAAATGTTCTTTTACTAAAAAGTATTATAATTGGAACTGTATTTGGGATACTGTATTTAGGACTTACGGGATATATTCTAGGGAGTAAATTCTTCAATAACGTAAATCATATACATACACGCTGGGTACTGGGAGTCATAAGTGAGCTTACTTGGATAATACTACTTGGAACAACCTTTTTTTATCTATGGGAATTAAATAATTTACAACTAATAATAATTACATTAATACTTACCTTGATAACAGTAGTACCCCCACAAAAAAACAGCAATAATAAGTTAACTCCCAAATCACCACAATTCACTTTTAGTGACAACAAAAGATATAATCTAAACCAATCATTATTAACTGGGGGTTATTTAATAACCACAATAATTGGATTTATTATTTTAGCTACTCACACTTCAACTGACGCAATTCGCTCACCATGGGAAGTAATACCCAGCTCATTTCTCATCGTATATTTTATAGCTACTATATTTCTAGTCCTTAATTTAATAAAAAATAATAAACAAGTAGGATCAAAACTCATATTAATGTCTATTCACTTATTTCTTACTTACTCTATAACACTAATTGTATATAGTATTAACTTTGGCTTTGATCCATTTGTTCATCAAGCGGGTGAAAAACTACTCGCTATAAGTGGTAATATATATCCCAAACCTTTTTTATATATAGGTCAATACTCACTTGTGATATGGTTAAATAAATTCATATCCCTACCAATAATATTTATAGACAAACTTCTATTACCACTATTAACATCCATTCTAATTCCACCCATAACCTATTTTACCCTTAATAAAGGGTTTAACATAAAAAGCAAATACTCTCTCTTTGGCGCCCTAATTTTACCCATATTACTAGTTTCTTTTTTCTTCTCTGTTCCACAAAATTTAGCTAATCTTTTTTTACTAGTTCTAATTCTACTCTCTATAAATTATTCATACAATGAATCTCCAAATATTTGGCAACTATGGATTTTAGGACTAGCCGTACTAGCCATACACCCATTTGCAGGTATTCCAGCTCTTATTTATTTAGCTATTTTATCTCTGAAACCTAATGGAATATTCATAAAACTTAAAAACAAAAGCAGATACTTATTTTTTATACTCTTGTTTCTTTTATCCTTAATCATACTACCAACAACCCTTACTCTAACTGGAAACGCTAAAAATTCAGAACAAATCATATTAGAAGAAAATATAAAGTTAAATATTGACATAATAGATTGGGTGCCCTTTTACTCTATATTTCACTTAGTATATTTATTCAAAAATAATTTAATATTTATTATTGGAATATTGACTATCTTGGGACTATGGCTAATGATGAAAGATAAAAAAAGATCAGCGGCGAAACACTGGTCGCTAATGTCACTTATGGCTGTTTTTTTAATACTAGTCATAAATAGTTTGATAATTCAAAATATAAACTTACCTATTATTAGCTATGAAATAATAGAGTTTATGTCCCGATTTTGGCAGATTGGACTCCTTTTTCTAATTCCTATAATACTTTATACTTTCTCTACTATTATAAAATTCATTTTACAACGAAATGACATTTTCTTTACCTACGCTCTGGTGTTTTTCTTAAGCTTAGCCACAACCTTTGGCACATACTTACTTTATCCTCGCCATGATGGATTTATGAAAAGTAAAGCTTACGCAACATCACAAGCCGATATAGAAACAGTAAAATGGATAGAACAAGATGCTAAAAATTCTAACTATGTAGTACTCTCAAATCAAGCCGTATCTGCAGCTGCTTTATATGTTAATGGATTTAAAAAGTACTACCAAAACAATAGTCCAGCTTGTAAATATTTACAAAATCCTTGTCAAGAATTATTTTACTACCCTATCCCTACAACCTCCCCACTCTACGATTTATATTTAGATATGGTTTATAAAGCACCAACAAAAACGAATTTAGAAAAAGCACTATATATGACCCAAGCTAATATTGTTTATTTTGTAATCAACGACTACTGGCTAGATGCACAAAAGATAATAAAAAACGCTACCAATGAATTCTCTGAGCCACACACAATTAGAAACAAGGGCAGAAGTGTAACTATATTTAAGTTTAAAAAATAAAAAAAATAAAATTACCCTTTAGTAATTTTTAATAAAAAATCAAGCTCCTACACAATTCCTATTTATTTGTTATCTTGTTCACTTATTGGATAAATTCGTTTTTTAACCTCAAGCATGGCATTACTAAAAAGTTCTTTAATGATCTCAAATTCCTTTTCCTTTTCACTCAATTCATCATTAAGCTTATTAAGAGCTTCTTGTGCTTCAAATTTATCTATAAAAACTTTCTCTAGTTCTTCGTTCCCTGTTAAATCATTTTTAATAAACTCATCTAACAAATGAAGTGACTCACCCTTACCTTCACATTCTTCTAAGAGCCGATCAATCTCCTTAGCCAAAACTTCAAAATAACGAACTAGATCTTTTCGTGGTTCTGTACTAAAATCAAAATTTACTGGTAAATTTTCTGACATATTACTTAACTCTATTTAGCGGCCAATATGGAACGTTTATATGACTCAAGGTTATCCAAAGCCACACCAGTTCCACGAGCAACACATAACATAGCTTCATCAGCTCTATTGGCTTGTACACCAGTAGCTTGGCTCAACAAAGTATCTAAGTGTCTAAGTAGCGAAGTACCCCCAGAAAGAACCATACCGTTTTCTATTACATCAGCTGATAGTTCTGGTGGGGTATCAAAAAGAACCCCCTTTACAGACTCTATGATACTCTCAAGTTCAGATTGAACAGCTTCGGTAATATTATCTGAAGTAACGTTTATGGTACGGGGTAAACCAGAAATAGTATCTCGACCACGAACATCCTTATCAAGCTTTTCTTTCATGAAAACTGCTGAACCAATATCTATTTTTATCTGTTCAGCAGTACGCTCACCTATTGCTAAATTAAAATTACGTTTTACATATTCTTGAATAGCACTATCCAATCTATTACCACCAACACGAGCTGATGTAGAAGAAACAATACCCCCAAGAGAGATAACAGCAATTTCTGAAGTACCTCCACCCATCTCTACGATCATGTGTCCTGAGGCTGACCCGATTGCTATGTTAGCACCAATTGCTGCAGCAATCGGCTGTTTAATAATAGCTGCTGTCTTACCACCAGCCGCTACAGCTGCATCCAATACAGCACGACGCTCTGTAGATGTAATACCACCAGGTACAGCAATCATAACTTCCGGTCGAACCAACCGCCAACCACCTATGGATTTATTAATAAAATACCTAAGCATTGCCTCAGTTGTTCTATAATCAGCAATCACTCCATCTTTAAGCGGACGGCCAGCAACAATAGTATCTGGAGTACGCCCTATCATAGCCTTTGCCTCATCACCTACCGCTAAAACCTTACGATCATTAATAGAAGTTGCAACTACTGAAGGTTCGTTAATGACAATCCCCTTACCAGGAACATAAACCAATGTATTAGTAGTACCAAGATCAATACCTATTTTTTGTCCCCACATAAGAAAGATTAACTATAAAACTATACATACAAACTATACAATTAATAACCCATTTATATATATTTGTCAATTACGTGACTCAAATAATACAGACAAGGTAAGATCAACCATATCAGAAAATTTATATGATGATACTTGCCTATACGCATTATTGACTAATTTCTGTGTCAACCCATGATTACTCCATAGCTTAATAATAGCACACTTTAAAGATTCTTTATTGTTATATTCTACCAACAAACCTGTTTGCTCATTTTTGACTAATTCAGGATTACCACCAACCTGACTAGCTATAACTGGAATCTTGTGAAACATTGCTTCAACTAAGACATGAGACCAGTTCTCATAACCTGAATTCAAAACAAATATCTTAGCTTTACTATAATAAATAGTAACATCTTCCTCACTAAGCTTACCAGTAAACTCTACCTTATCTGTCAACTTTAAACTACAAACTATGGATCGTAAATTTTCTAGCTCAGGTCCCTCACCTACAACTACTAATTTAAATTTTGGATTTCTTTCCAACAACTCAGGAATTATTTCAATCAATGCTTGTATACCTTTCCATTTAGTCATTCTTCCTACAGTTAGGATAATATCTTCATCTACTGGTTTCAAACCTTGACTCACCCTCTCCAAACCATATCCAATATCTACAGAGTTATGAATAACTTTGACCCTACCCCCAGGGATACCCCACTGCTTTATAATCCCCTTAAACCAATTACTAACCGTTATTATACTATCAGCTGACCGTAAAACATTATTTTGGATTTTACGAATTCCACCAATCTTACCCTTAAGATTTTTATTTTGAAATTCATCTAATAGTTTATTAGTCTGACCAAATTGTATAGCTCTCTCCCAAGCTTGATCACCCACCACCTTCACCACAAACCTTGCTCGAGTAATACGCTTAACCATCGAAGCTGGTAAACCAGCCGATAAAGGACCTTGGGCATAAATTACATCTGCCCCAGTGGCTATTAAAATAAGTTTAAATCCATAAACGTAATAACGTAAAATAGTTGGCAGATTTCGAGAAATAGTAACCAGCTTATAACCTTTACTATTTTCTTGATTTTTTATTCTTCTACTTTTTTTAGATATATCAGCATAAGTTAAAACAACCACTTCGTAGTTTTTTTTAACCAAATCCTCAGCCAACTTAACAGAATAAGTAGCTGGACCTCCTATATCTGGAGGAAAAATCTCAGCCGCAATAATAACTTTTTTCTTTTTATCCATACCCTTAAAGTCTTTATCTGTGTCAAAACTTTTTATTTTAATTTAGGTTTATCTATTCTTACTCAATATAACCTTATCAAACATATTATCCATTTCTTTCGCCAAAATATCCCAATCATACTTATCTAAAACTACTTTTTTTGCATTAGTAATAATTCGCTCACGCAATTTTTTATCAGTAGCAGCCATTTCTAACTTATCTGCAAGATCATTAGCGTTATCAACTTGAGCAAAAAGTCCAGTTTCACCATCTATTAAAAAATCTGGAATACCACCCACCGGAGTAGCTACAACAGGAACTCCCGCAGCCATAGCTTCTATAAATGAAATACCCTGTCCCTCACTACGAGAAGGTCTGGTGAAAACATCTGAAATACCTAAGTAACGTGGAATAAGGTCATTGTCTATATCACCCAAAAATAAAACCTTATCTTCTATCTTAAGCATTCGTGTAATAAGTTTAAGATTCTCACTAAAATCTCCAGTACCTAAAATGAGAAATTTATAAATAGGTCCATTATCATGTTTCTTGCGACTACGCTTATCTTCTAATTTAGCAATAGCATTAAGTACAATCTCAATGGCATTTTTTACGACTAAACGTGAAGTAGTAATAATTATTTTTTCATCAACTGATATGTTCAACTCTTTCTTAAGCACCTTAGCTAAAACATGATTAGATGCCGTACTAAAATGACCAAGATCAACTCCATTTGGTATGATACTTATTTCACCCTTATAACCCATAGAGCGTGCCTTGTCTCCAAGAAACTTACTTAAAACTTGGATATGATCTGCATGTTTAAAAATTTGTTTAAAAAGTGGCTTCCATAAAATTGTTCGTACACCCCAAAAAAATGCAGAATCTCCAGACTGATCAGATAACAAATAAGGCACTTCGCGTTTCATGAAATGAAAAATAGTAGCAGCCATACCTGCCTGCGAAGGCATCATCGCCCAAGTTATATCAAATTCAAACTCTTTGTGAAGCTTGCGAGCCTTAAAGGGTGCAAGAAAAGGATAAAGATATTGATCTAATTTTCCATATCCAAACCCAATACGATAAATACTAACCGTCCCCTTTTTTTCTTCCCTAGGTAAAGAACGATCCCGTAAAGCTGTAATCATAACAAACCTTGCACTCTTAATTCTTTCAGTAATCTCTTTAATAGCAACCTCAGCTCCTCCAATATTTGGAAAATAATTATGTGAAAATATGAGTATTTGTTTTGAATTATTCATTATTAAAGTATAATAACTCACTAAACTTGATTAATCAAGGCTTTTTAGTTAGCCTTATAGCATGAGTAAACAAATAAAAAAAATACTTTTTATTATTACACAACCACACTATGGTGGAGCACAAAAATATGTTCAAGAACTAGCAATAAATCTACCTAAAGATCAATTCAAAGTATATATAGCCACTGGTCACTCAGGACATAAAAAAGATAAAAACATTAGCCATTCAAGTATAGACAATAAACTAATAGGTGAACTATGGCTACAAGAATTAGATAAAGCTGGAATAGAAACAATAAGACTAACTCACGTTCAACGTGCCCTTTCTTGCAAACACGACTTACTCTCATGCAAAGAGCTTTACGGTCTTTACAAAAAAATCCAACCAAATGTCATTCACCTAAATAGTTCAAAAGTAGGTGCAACTGGTTCAGTTGTGGCATTCTTATATAATGTTTTTAGAAATAAATCAGCTAAAGCTAAAGTAATTTATACTGTCCACGGATTTATTTTAAATGAACCACTCGAATGGTGGCGTAAAGTTTACTACTGGATTGCTGAATGTGTAAGCGCCAAACTCAAAGACGAGATAATTTGTGTATCAGAAAATGATAAAAAGTCTCTCTTGAAATATAAAATTATAAAGAAAAATAAAATAAGTGTAATTTCAGTTGGGATTGATTTTGACAAACTAAAATTTATAGAAAAGCAAACAGCACGTCTAAAAATTACTGACAAATCTGATATAATAATAGGAACGATAGCTGGACTTTATAAGACCAAAGGAATTAGATATCTAATCTATGCAGCCAAAGAAGTATTACAAAAAAAAGATAATCTACAATTTATAGTATTTGGATCTGGACCACAAAACCAGTATCTCAGAGAACTTATAGAAAAAATAGGAATTGAAAATAAGTTTTCAATAATTCAAGTAAACCAAAAAGCCGCCGAATATCTAAAAGCTTTTGATATATTTATCCTACCTTCAGTTAAAGAAGGTTTACCTTACACCTTGATAGAAGCAAGATATGCAGAATTACCAATTATAGCAACTCGTGTTGGTGGTATACCTGAAATAATTGAAAATGGTAAAACAGGTCTGTTAATTGAACCCACCAAACCAAAAATACTGGCTAATAAAATTATAGAATTAATAGAAGATAAAAACCTAAGAGAAAAATTATCTAACGATACAAGAAAAAACTTAAATAAATTTTCTCTACAGAAAATGCTAGAAAAAACCCTAGAACATTATTAAAGTTCTACTTTATTAGGACCTATCTTTGTATCTTTTTCTAAGTTCTCATCCAAACCATCAGAAATACTTTGCCACAACCCAGCATCTAGTAGCTCAATAAATTGACCAACTGCTTCTGAAAGATCAGGATTAATTTCAGCTGCTTTTAGTGCTGACTTCTTTGCATTCACTATATCACCAAGCTCACCATAAATCGCAGCCAACTGCTGCCAATGATTAACATTTTCTGGCTCTAATGAGACAAGCCACTCATAATAAATAGCCAATTCTTCAAAACGATTACCTCCACTAAGAAGGGATAAAACACGTCCCCTATCTTCACTACTAAGCATAATTCTATTATCTTCATCCATAACCTCCAAAAGAACACCCCTAACCGCCAACCAATTATCTGAGCGAGCATGGACTAGCATTATATTAAAATATGACGTACCAACCTTAGGACTTAGCCTCTTAGATTTCTCTAGTTCCTGTAAAGCCTCAGAATACATTTTATAATTTAGATAGATTTGAGCTGTCTCATAATACTGATGGGCGCGTCCAGGTGATAGGTATTCTAAGGGCTTGGCTAAATCAAGAATTATATTCAGATCTGTATCAATAAAACCTGAAGAAACATTATAAAGTGCTAATGAAAAAAGAATATTTCTCGCATTGTGTGGGTCTGACTGACGTAAATTATCAACTACCTCCCTAGCCTGAGGAAATATAAAATGACCAGCCTCTTCATTTGATCTAAGTTCACCTCTTGATTCAAGTACTTTATCTATATATTGTTGCCTTATTTCATTCGTTTGATAAGTACCTAATACCATTGCTTTCTCAAAAATTTTAACACTTTCACCAAAACGTCCACCTGTAAAAGATCTGATCGAATCAGCTCCAAATAAATTAGCCTTAGCCGGCTTGAGGTTATAGCTATAAGCTACAAAAGCAAGTAAAAGAACACCTACAATACCAACACTCCACTGCATAGCTAAAGATACTGACTTTATTCCTCCCAGCTCTTTAGCTGACCCCGATTGACCTTTAAAACTAATATATGCAAGTAGTGATATAAGTATTAAATGTGTAGATAAAGTATCAAAAACAAATAAATTTTGAATAAAGTATCCAATAAATAATACTATCAATAACCAATTAGAACGATCATCTTTAGTTTGTCTGAGTAACTCAATTACCACCACATACAAAAGAGCTAAATAAGCTATAAGACCAAGAGAGCCAAACATAACCAACTGGTCAAAAATAATATTATGAGCACGATCAAACCATATCTGCGAACCATTATCTAAGTAAATAGCCGTAGGAAAATATTTATCAAAGGCATAATTATAATTTTCATAACCCCAACCAAGCAAAGGTCTATCCTGAAAAGCCTGCCAACTAGCTGACCATGTTTCAAGACGCGACTGAGTAGTAACATCTGTCAAAGAAATATTAGCCAAACGACGCATAGTAGAACTCTTCTGTATAAAAGAAGTTTTACCTAAAGCCAAAAAACCAACTACAAAAACAATCAAAACTACCAACCCACCAATAGATAATACCTTACCTCTAGGACTAAGCTCACCGATTTTAAATAATTTCCCTAGCGCTAAAGCAAACAAAGCTACAACAAAACCCAAAACAGCCCCACGAGTCTGTGTCTGAAAAATAATAAATATTTGTAACAAAGAAGAAATAAAAATTAAATACCTAACCATCTTATGTTTATAGATTGTGATTAGATAGAATCCAAGAAATACATGAACCAAAAGATAGCTAGCCAAAAAAGCAGGATTACCTATAGTGCCAGAAAGTCTAATACCAGTAGTATTAATAAATGTCTCTAATCCAAAATACTGACCCAAACTGTAAAAAGCCACAAGAGTACTAACACCAAAAAAAACCGCTAATATACTATGCCAAATCTTTTTAGTTCGCACCAAACCAATAAGAATAATAAACAAAAAATATAAATGAACAAGAGTAATAAATCCCTCCCCACGCTCCATGGTACCCAACAGACTCTTCATAGGGTTTACCGCAAAAAGACTACTAATAAAAACCACACCCACGTAAGCCGTAATCATCCAAAATATTTTAGTAAGACGAGGACGCACGTCAGGTACACGTAAAGCTAACAAAACATAAGCTAAAACAGCAATTTCTACTAAAATACGAAAAATAAAAACCTTACTACTTATAAAAGGAAACATATATTCCTTATTTATCAGCAAAGGTACTATGAGAATAAAAGTCACTGCTATATAAATAATACGAGAAAGCCAAATATTTAAATGATTAATTTTATTCATACCTATATTTTACGTACTTTTTATCAAAAGTCCAATTTTTCACACACATTTAATCATAACTTAAACAGTTATTTACCAAGGAAGATAAACTACCTATAATACCCAAAATCTTTGGGATTGGTCCACGCTTCCCGAGATTAAATAGGGGTTTATCAAGACAATATAAATGGCGTGGAACAAAAATGTTCCACGCCTTTTTTGAAAGTCTACTTAACCAAGGTCATCTTCATAACATCTGAAAATGAACCTGCTTTTAAATGATAGAAGTATACGCCGCTTGACACCGACAAACCGCTATTATTCTTACCGTCCCAAACGACGGAATGAACGCCGGCCTTATACTCCTTTTGCACAAAAGTTCGCACTTCACGACCCAAAATGTCAAAAATGCGAATTTCCACATTTTCCTT
>Ga0316190_10001055_pt1 | contig 19701 bp, 11 predicted proteins | sample Eddworburrow2_MG_FD_204929 | JGI IMG/M metagenome (GOLD analysis project Ga0316190, IMG submission 204929) | Coastal sediment microbial communities from Maine, United States - Eddy worm burrow 2 | ecosystem: Environmental > Aquatic > Marine > Coastal > Sediment | place: USA: Maine | collected... | reverse complement strand
CGGCAGGAAGCGGGGAGCAATCACGGACATGTCCACCAGAAGCAACTGGTCGGTGGGCATATGACGATCCAGCACGATCCCCAACCTGGGTGACAGGTCAGTCTCGATCTGCTGAATGTTCACACCACCGACGTTCCGGTCCTCCGGCGCGTAACCGTAGATGTCCGAAATCTTCTGCTTCTGGAAACCGCCACACACGACGACAGGCATCCGGTAGGGGGCACCCGAGTCGTACATGGCAAGCGTCAGATCATCGAACACGTTCGCGCTCAACGGTGCGCACTTGATGTACTTCCAGGTACCAATCGTGTCGGCGGTGACCGCCAGCACGTTGTTGACCGGATCGGAATCCGATGTGGACACCTGGAACGTGTCGGCCGAAGCGGTCGACGCGATCCAGTAGTGGGTGCCGACTCCACCAATGCCAGTACCGCCGGTTCCGACAGTACTGATCTCGATTTCGTCGCCGACAGTCAGACCGTGCGCGACATGGGTGAACAGGTCGCCGGTGTCAGCCGCCGTGAACGTGCGTTCCGTGGCGGTGTCGCCAACCTGGATCACATTGGTCGTGATCGCCGACAGCAAGCCGCGGGTCTTGCGACCTGTGTTGTTGTCGGCCGGCTTCTGGTAGGTGCCGTTGATGAACGAGTACTCAACGTCGCGCGCTGTCTCCTCGATAGCCAGTTGCAACTGCCAGGCCAGCTCGTCACCGACCGGCTGGTTGCCCATGATCGACCATGTGCGTGACGAAGCGAACGGGCCGAGCTCGCGGTTGGCCGCTTGCTTGGTGTACGAAAGCATCACGCTTTTCTGGAAGATTTGTACCGTGTTCCAAACCTCATCACGGATGCGACCCTGGTCAACCGGGTCAGCACCTTCCACGATGGCGGGCTGCTCAGCGTCCGCCAGGTCGTAGTTCTGCCAGGAGAACAGGGTGTTGCCGTCTGTAGGACGACCACCCGTCAGTCCACCCGACATAGAGAGGATTGGAGTTTCGGTCGGGGTCAGACCGAACAACTCGCCAACAAAGTTGGGGAGGTTGTAGGTCGTACCTAGTACGTCTCCAATGTTTCCTGCCACGATCTACTCCTTGTGTTGCCTATTGCTGGGGGGCCAACCCGCTGAGCTTGAGGGTCATGGCCTCCTGCCATTTACCCTCGCTCTCGAGGCGGGCTATCTCAGAGGCAGCATCGGTGGTCGCACCCAACGGAACACTCTGGGCTACCGCCGCGGCAACCCGTTGCTGTGGTCCGGCGAAAGCCGCCGCAGCCGGAGTCTGCTCCTTCGATGGCGCTTCCCAGCCGAACTCGGTGCTGGCGTACTCGGCGATCTTGGCCGGGTCGGGGTCGCCCTGGTAGAGCTTCGCTACCGCCTTGCCCATTCCCTCAAGAGGGTTGAGCCCGGCGTCACGGAACGCGGACTCCATCAGCCGACCTGTCAGTCGGTTGATCTCCGCATCCTTCTCTTTCAGCTCTGCTTCGCGACGATCCAACACTTCCCGCAGACCTTTCGGTCCGTCCTGGGCTGTGTTCGCTGTGTCGTTCGAGTCGGTCATGTTGCTACCTCCACTCCCTGCTTACGGTATGTCTGCACACACCAGGGGGATGTGCGCGACCGGCGACGGAAAACAAAAAGGATCAACCAGCACAGGACCGTTCTGCCACTCCTGCGTGGCCTAGATCGTGACTTGGGCCTACACGCATCACCGTCACGCCGTGATGCGGGGCTGTCCCACTCATTTGCGAGAGCGGGCCACCGCTTCCCTGATATTACCCGCTAGTAGGCGTCCAGGCCAGTAATGGCCCGACCATCCCGGGAGAACCCGGTCGATTGCGAAAACGTAGACCGTTCCCGGGCGAGCAACCGGCGTACTCTCAGTCGCTCCTCGGGGTCACCGAACACCGACGCCCCCAGAAAGTCGTTGAGGTCGAACTGGTCCTCGGGGTCGTTGTGCCGGCGGGCCAGCACATCGAGGATCGGGACGGTGGCAGCCGCTTCGGCGAACAGGCTTCCGGCCGACTGCCCGGTCACACCCTGCTGTTCGAGTTTGGTAGCCAGATCAAGGTCGATCCCAAAGTCATGGAACGCCGCGCGACCACCAATCTCGGAGATAGCCAGACGATTCTCCAGCACCCGCTGCCCGATGTCGGGGTTGAGGACCGAAGCGACCAGCGCCTCGGTGGTCATCCCGATCCCGTAGCTCTCCGCGTAGTACTGCTTCATCTGCTCGGAGGCGGTCAGCACCCGCTCGTACACGGTGTCAATCCTGTCAGCGAACTCCGATGGTGACACCAGCCCGGCAATCAACCCCCCGTACTGGTCGCGGAACAGCGCCGGGTTGATGTTGATACCCAGCAGAGCATCATCGAACGACTCGGTAATCCCCAGGTATATTTCTTCCTCGTAGCGGACGGTCCCGTCGTCCCGCTTGTTCCCGGCGAAGTAGTCCTCATAGACGGGGCTCTGCCGCATTGCCTGCTTGGACAGCTCAGGGTCGCCAGTGTCAATGAACGTCTGGGCGTACACCGCAGCCAACGCTCGTGGCAGCCAGGGAACTCCCGCCATGATGACATCAATAGCGCTAGCCACTTACCGGCCTCCTTACACTTCCACCGAAGGCGTTGAGCGCCGACGATTGCATGTCTTGTACGACTTGCGATATGTCCCGTTGCAGCCCCTCGGACCGCAACAGTTTCTCGTTCGCCACCCGGTCGTTGGTGCGAATCATTTGGTCGAAGATGCTGTCGGTTTCGTCGGGGGTTTGACCCCACATGTTGGTGAGCACGTTCCGCCACGGTCCCGCCAAGTCCTCGTAAGTCAGATTCGGGTTCTCATATTCGGGGTAAAGGCCCAATCGTTGCTGCCGCAGGTAGTTGACCAGCTCGTCCTGACCGTCGCTCGAGGCTCGTAGTTTCCTAGCCCAGCGGGACAAGGAAGCGGAGTCCATGTTCCCGAACACCGGCCCCAACCATTCGGCGGCCAGCTCCCTGACCTTATCCTCGAACTGCTGGGTGGTAGTCATTGTGTTAGCGGTGTTGGCTAACAGTCCGGCTAGTTCGGGATCGACCGCATAGTTGGAGGCGGGGTCACCGATAGCCTCGGCTTGTCGGCGCCAATCAATGTCGGTCCACAGGCCGGTGGTGAACTGGTCGGCCATGTAGTTGACAACCTCGGTGGGGACGCCCTCAACCCCCATCTGCTCGAAGTAGGTTTTGACCTGGGTGCGGTTGTCGTTCTGGAGTGCTTGCGCGGTGAGCGGATCGGATTCGTACATCACCATCCACTGGCGTTCCGCCTCGGTCTTGGTACGCCACCATTCGGTCTGTTGCAGCTCAGCGTCGGAGAGCGGACGGCCTTCGACCATCGCCTCGGCAACCAACGCCAACACTTCGGGGTCACGCAACCAGGGGCGTACCGCCGCCTGCTTTTCTACCGCCGCCGACCACGCATCGAACGGGTTCTCGGTGGTGTTGGCGATCTCGGCGAAAGTGCCGGCCATGATCGTTCCATACGAGTTGATTTGACTGGTCGTGTACGACGTTGAAGTGATCGGCACCCCTTCCCCGAAGGCGGCTTGTAGGTCGGCATCGTCAATCGACCAGGCCATCGGGATGTCGGTGCCGGGCACCCGAAACACGATGTACGACTGGTTTGTCTGACTGTTCCGCCATACTTCAGCCCCATCAGGGACTTGGTTCAAGTTCAGTTTCGGGGCCGTTCCTCCCGTAGCCTCCTCTCCGGGGGGAGCGGTCCCCGATCCCGGCGCTGACGGCGGCGAAACGATCCCGGCCTGACTATCCAGCGAAGCCTGAATGTCGGTGAACGTGCGGCCACCCTGCAACTCGGAGATGAGCCGGTTGATCCGCTGCGCTTCCGTCTCGTTGCCTTGAGCAACGGTCAGTCCCCTTGAGGTGAACAAGCCCTGCACAAACTGGTACCCATTTTGGGGGTATTTGCGGAGCAACGACTGCACCAGGCTGTCCTGAGTGTGTTCCCGGGAGATGCGGGTCATCATCGCATCGACGGTTTCCCCATTCGAGGCGGCGTGGGTGGCCGGGTTGATCCCGAAAGCAGAAAAGAGCGAGTTGATCCTGGTCGGGTAGATCGTCACCGGCAGGTTGGTCGGGGCAGTGGTCGGGGCGGTCGGTTGCTGTGGTGTGCCCAGGTCGATGATCGGGGCCGGTTCCTCGGTGGCCGGTTCGGGGGTAGGGGTAGTAGTGGCCGGTGGTGAAGTCTCGCCGGACAGCCGATCCAGGGAGGTTTGCAGGTCGGTGAACGTCCGGCCGGCTTTCAGTTCCTCCACAATGCGGGCGATCCGTTCCGGTTCTGTCTCGCCGGTCTGCGCGATCGGGACACCTCGAGACTCGAACAGAGCCCGCACGAACTGGTCGGCCTGATTCGGGTAGGCCCGCAACAGGGAACTGACCAGGCTGTCCTGGGAATGCTGGCTTTCCATACGGGACAGCATCTCTTGGACAGTTTCCCCGTTACGGGACGCATGTTCGGCTGGGTCGATCCCGAACGCTGCGAATATCGAGTTGATCCGCGACGTTGATATAGCCATCAGACCTGCTGTCCTTCCTGGTTGTCGAGAATAATCCGGTTCGGGGCGACTCCGGTCCCGACCGGAACCCGCCTCCCTCCGGCTACCAGATCGGACAGGCTGGTCATCATCTGGATGAGGAGCGGCTTCATCGTGGACGCCTCCTCAGCGGGCTCTTGCGGCAACCCAAACCCCTCCACAGACGGGTAAGCAGGCATCCCTACCTGAGCGAAATCGACCGAGCCGGGGGTCAGCGCAGCGGTGGCATCACCTTCGGCGGGTGGCACCGGCACGTTCCCACCCCCGCCGAAGTAGGGAGTCTTGAACATCTCGCTTCGGGTTCCCGCCTGCGCCTGGGGATCCAACATACCGCTGGCCGAAACCTGATTGACCCGGGACATGTCCGGCCCGTACCCGGCGTCGGAGGCGTACTTCATGTACTTCTGGGTGTCCCGGTAGTAGTCGGCCACCGAGTACCCGTTGGCGTCTTTGATACCGGCCACCGCCCCGACCCCGTTCTTCATGGCGGTGTCGGCCCGGCCCCCTCCGGCGAACCAAGCGATCGCCACCAAACCCCAATCCTGGTACTTGTTGTAGTACTGGGTGAACTTGTACTTAGCTACTCGATCCTGAGCGGCTTTGTCCCGCATGTCGGCCCCCGGTATTCCCGCCTCAGCCGCCCAGGCTGCCCAGTTGCCCGGCATGATCTGGTAGGCGCCGTAGGCCCGCTGTCCGGCGTACATCCCCGAAGGTATCTGTGTGCCCTGAGCGCTGTAGTTTCCAGCGAAATTGCCAGATTCGAGGCGGCGAATGGCCGCCATGAACGTGTCAACGAAATCGAGGGCCATCAGTAGCCACCTCCTACCGCAGATTCGAGTCCGGCGAGGTTCGTCAACATCACACCGAGGTTCTGTTGCAGCTCCTCACGGTTCTCGATGATGTTCAACTCACCCGCGTACCTCTGCCGGAATCGCTCTTGAAAACGTGCAGCCGGGTCTACCTGCTCGAACGTCCCCGCCGACTGCGCCTCGCCGGTCGCCAGCGCTCGGTTCCCGGCGTCGTAGTTGGCCCGGTCCGCAGCAGCGAGGATGTCTAGCGACTGGCTGTAGTCGGTGTTGATCTGGTCGGCCAGCAACGCCAGCTCCCAGTCGTGGGGTTCCCGCCCCAACGCTGATGCCATCACCCCCCACACAGTCTCACTGAGAGTGGCATAGTCTGGTCCCATGCGGGCGGTTGCCACATAGGGGTTGTCGGCCTGGAGTTCGGAGATGGTCGGGCGGCGGGTCTTGTCGGCGTCCTCGTTCTGTTCGGCTATGCGGATGTTCAGCGCCCGGTTCCGCACGATCTCGGTCCATTCCTTGCCGCTGATGTTGGCGTCGTACATCGCCTGATACATGGCCCTGGCGCTCGACTCGCCCCACGAGCCCCGCTCGGCGTACATGTCCGTCTCGTTCATGTACCCGGCATCAACCAACGACTTCTGGACCCCGGCCAGGTAGGCGGGGTCTTTCCCACCGAACTGGTACAGCTCGTCGCCCTCGATGTAGCGGGGTTTGAGCGGTTCGGTGGAGTAACCCTGTGGTCGCTGCACCCGGTCGGCCAGCTCGGGTTCGGTGAACTTCCCGAACTTGTCGTAGACCGCTTCAGCTTCCCGCTGCATCCACACGTTGGGGTTCTCGGCGGTGTAGTCCTCGGGCAACCCACCCAGATAGGTGGGTTTGACCGCCTGTTGCACGGCGAGGGTGTAGCCCCGGGTGGCAATGTCGATGAGCTGGTCCGGCTCGAAGCCGTCAAGGAATCCTGGCTGAGACAGCGCGTACTGGGGGAGGGCGTAACCGTTTCCGTCGTTGTCTTCCAACGCTACGGAGATAGTCCCGTCTTTCAGCTTGTATTCGCGCACATGCCACCCGGTGGGCGGCTCGACCGTCTCCAACAGGATGTCTTCGAGGCTGCCTTTCAGTTCGGTTGGGCTGACTCCCGATGGGAGAACTGGTTCGGCAGCTTCGGCCGCTATCTGAGCGTCGAGTTCTCGTCCCTGCGGTGGGTACCCATACTGTGCGTACAAGGACTCGGCTTCTTCTTTGCGCCAGATGGCATCTTCGATCACCCCATCCTCCACATAGGAGGAAGCAACCAGACTCGTACTCAATGCGCTGGTGTCATGCCAAGTGCTCCCACGCTTTTCGTACAGCCGGCCGGTTTCGTAGTCGAACACATAACGATTCGGCTCGCTATCGGCCTTCTCCCAGCGGGATAGCAGCTCATCGTAGGTGTAGTTCTCTAACGCTTTGTCGCCGAGTGCTTCACGATTCATCCGAAGTCCACTCCTAACAGTGACAGTCCAGTGGCATCATCGTCTTCCAGTTCGCTACTCAATACCTGATCCCACAACACTCCGAACGCCGGGTATTTCTGCACGGTTGTTGTGGCAATAGTACGCAGCCAGTCTCTCAGGAACGAGGTACCTTTCGCCGATCGGAACCCCAGCTCGGTGTAGCCCCGTCCCACCGATTCGACTTTCGCCCAGCTCCGAGCCGCTAGGTAGTCGGCTAGACCCTGGCCGGCTTCGGTCGCCATCAGGGCTTCGGACTGCGGCCACTTCTCCAGTTCGCGGATGATCTGATCCCGGTCGGCTTGGCGTTCCAGCCCGACCAGCGGCACGTTGTACCCGGGGTAGCGGTCCATCAACTGGAACTTGAGTTCCCGCAACCACATGTCGGTAGCGTCGTTGGAGGGGAGCAGTTCCACCTGACGGCGGGCTTTCTCATAGGCCAACCGGCCCACGAAGTCGTTCCGTTCCAGCCACCATTCGTCGGCGGTGAGCGCCACCCGGGAACCCTCCTCAAGCTGCTTGAGGTAGGCGTTGTAGTCGAACGGTGCGTCGGGGTCGTCCGGCCGGGCGTAGTAGGCGGTCAACGGGTACTCCGCAAAGATGTCCTTGTTGGCGGCCTCCCATTCGGTTCCCGCTTCGGTCACCGACCGGCGTCGGATGGTGCGGGTTTTGGCGGTGTAGAGGCCGGAGGGGTCCAGCCCGAACAGTTCGGTGAACTCTTTGAATGCCTGGGTGTGGTTGAAGTCGTTCGCTTCGAGGATCACCCGGTACTCGGTGGAGAGAGCCTGAAAGGCCCACACTTTGCCGTCCTTGTCCCGGGCGTCCCACCGGACCGAGGCTCCGGTCGGGCCAATGAACTGGGCGGCAGCACGGAAACGGTAGATGTCCCGAGCCCGGGTTTTGGCGTTCTCCATCGCCGCCGAGTACTGCTCCGGTGTCTCGTCGGAGTACTCCCCGTTCAGCAGCCCGGCCCGTAGAACATCAATCACGGTATTCTCGTAGAGGCGTTTGTCGTCCCCGGTCGGGGTACCCAGGAACCCGGTCATGGCCTTGCGGAACCAGGCGGGCATGCTGACATCCAGCACATCACCGGGCGACTCGACATCGACCGAACCAAACGGGAGGATCAGCTCTTTGGCCCACTTCCAGTTCGGTTCTTTCAGAAACTCGAAGCTCGAGGCGGGGATTTGGAGGACCGGCCCGACCCCGGGGATGTACGAACCAAGCATCAGGTTGAGGCCCAACACCCGCCCGGTCATCTGCGGTCGGGCGGTGCCCGCATCCTCGCCTTGCGGCTCGTCCCTGAATAGCCATTTGGTCATCAGGTCCGAACCGGGGTAGTTGAACACTTCCTCCCCAGTCTGCTCGTCGGTGTAGAACACACCGGAGTTGCGCGCCCCCTCCACGGTCTGCTGGACCCGGCGCAGGGCTTGGGGGTTTTCGGCCATGATCCGCCCCCAGGTCGAGATGATCTCCCACCAGGCTTCACCGAACGGGAAGATGATGCGGGTCATGTCGAAGAAGTTGGACCGCTTCGACAGGTCGTAGAGGAGCCGCTTAGTTTCGGTCAGCGCGAACGCTTTGGCGATGTCATCGAACCAGTCGATGTCGTCAATCGAGTTGGCCCGGGCCGCACCCGAAGCTCGTGGTGAGAACCCGGGGTCCATCAGCTTCTCTAACCCCTTGAGTACGTCCTCGTCGGTGAGTCCCTTGTCGTCGGTGGCGAGCCGTCTGATCCACCCGAGTATCGAATCCCGGCCGATTCCCGCCTCGGCGGCGTTCTGGAGGATTCCGGCCTGCACCTCGTCGGAGGCATAGGGGAGCAGTTCGCCTACGCGCTTCCAGTAGAACTGTTTAAACGCCGGGGACCGCGACAGGTAGTTGGACGGCTTCGACATCAACCACCCGAACGCCTGATCTACCACTTTGTCCCAGGTCGAACCGAGCGTTTTCGGCTCCTTCCTGGCTACCTTCACGAACTGCGGTCCGGCCCCGTCCCGGGTCAGCTCGCCGATTCTCCGGTACGCCTCCTGGGCATTCTTGGGGTTGGTGATGTCGAGGCCGTCATCGAACGTACCCTCGGTGATGAGCCTTCGCAGCTCGGGCATACCGGGGTCGGTGACGATGTACTGCATACGGTGATGCGGGATGTTCTCCGCGGCCAGCGGCATTTTGCCTTTCCCGCCGCGCCGGGTCATGGCCTTTATGACCCCGCCCAGCAGTTCGGCACCCTGCTCGGTGAACTGCTGTTCGACCATCGGCATGCGGAACGCTCCAACCGCTCCACCGGCCTGTTGGATGGCGTCGAGAGCTTCCTGCCAGTTGCGAGGTTCGGTAGCGTTTCTTGTCACATACTTGGCGGATGCTTTGGCCGCTTCTATCACCGTGGTATTGCCCATCGCCATCAACATGATGTCGTCTCCGGTGATGAGCCCCCGGCCGATCAGCTCGTTGAACATGCGGAACACGTCGGTCAGCCCTTCGGTGTCGCCCACCCCGGGGCCGGCCAGGCGGGTGATCTGGCGGATGGTCCGATACCCCTCCCGGGCGCCGGGGTTGAGATGCAGGTCGAATTGCATGTGGGCGGTGATGTTCCCGTTACGGACGATCACCACGTTGTCGGGGACCAGCCGCCCGAACTCCTCGCCGGGTTCCACCCACAGCCCGCCACCCTCTCGGTGTACGCCCAGGAACTTCCCCAGTTCGCTGTCTTTGAGCCCGGCTTGGGGGGTTTCGGGGAAGATCGGTTCGTAGATGCCGGCCATCTCGCGGGCACCGATCTCCTCGGGGAACATGGCGGTGCTCCCGTAGGCGTCGTGGCGGGTGACATGGGGTCGGCCCAGCACATACACACCGTCATCCCAATCGACGGGGATGGGCTGTTGCGGGGCGAGCTGTCCTATCGAGGCTCGTACCTTGGCGAACGCTTTGGTGTCCATCTCCCCGGTGACCGGATCGGTGAACAATTTGCGGAGCCGTCCCAGTTCCACCGCCACCGGGCGTTCCAGGGCCATGTTGGGGTCGGGACCGAACTTTTCGGAAGCAATCCCGGCTTTAACGAGGGGCTGTCCAGAAGGAATCCACTCCTCGGCGTTTTCTAGTGCATCCTCTAGCTTGCGGAACACCTCGGCGTCGGGCACCTCGCCTTTCGTCATCAGGTTATCGACCGTCTCGATAGCCTCAACGAGATCGTCGGCCGCTTTTCGTTGAGCCGACATGCTGCTAGCTGGGCCCGGGGCGTTGACGATTTGTCGGCGCAACTCATACGGGTCGCCGATGTCAGCGAGAAGCAGGCCGATGTCGGCACCGTCATCCAGCATGTACTCGCCCATTTTCAGTCCAGAGAGAGCTTTGGAGGGATTGGCTGTTGAAGCCCCGGCATCGTCGCCCAACAGCCCTTGCAGTTGCATCGAATCTTCGGATAGCCATTCCTGGTGCGCGTCGTAGTTCTTCATCCGCTCGCCCAGGATTTTTTCCATGTCGTCCTTGCGGACCTTGTTCCCGAACATGTCGTACCACTGGAACTCGACCGGATCGAACCCGTACCATTCGCCCCCGGTCATCTGAGCGATACGGGCGTCAATCGAAGCGACATACCCGTCCGAGGCCCACCGCTCATACAGCAGCTCTTTGGAGCCACCTTCGATCGCCATCTGGTTCCGCTGCTTGGAAAACTGCCCCTCCCAGAACGCCTCCCGTAGTTCCTGCGGTCCGAGCCGGTCCGCTTCGACAGGCTCCAACCCCTTCGACCGCCAACCCTGGCGGGTGTCCCCGGCGATCATCGCAACCGGGTTACCGAGGTCGTCGGCGGTGGTCACCGTGAAGTCGCCTTGGGCGAGACGGGCTTGGAGGTATTCGGGTAGCTGACTTTTCCGGTAGGCAAACCCGGCGGCACCGCCCGTTTCGGAAGCGAGCGACCGGGCGCTCCTCCGCAGATGGTCGGGCAGCGTCCAGGTTCCACCCCCCAGGTCCGATACGTCGTACAGCCCTTGCGAGAGTTTCTGCGAGTCCACATCCACGAACTTGGCCTGCTTCAACCACTGCTGGTATTCGTCGCCGAGGTTGCCGGAGTAAAGGGTTTCGGGGACGTTCTCGAGTTTGCCGGAGTAGTCGCCCCACTGTTCCAGCGCCCACGCTTTTCGGGGCTGTTCGGTGTAGAACACCTCCCCGTCGGGGGTGGTCGCCTCATACATACGGGTCGTTCCCGGTTGGGAATCTGCCACCCGGAAGGGGTCGTTCAGGTACTCGTCGATGTTCTGGCCTTCGATCAACTGGCCGGACGGGCGGATACGACCCGACTCGACCGCCGAGGCAGCCGCGCCGGAGTCGGTGACGAACACCAGATCGTCGTACAGCTCCAACAGGTCATCAAGGTTGGTTTCGGTCCGGCCCCCCTTGGTTCGATACGCGGCCCGTTTGAGGACGGTAAGGGGGCTGGGCTGGCCGATTAGGTCGAGCGGGTCGATACGGATGACCCGATCCACCGACTGCGGTACCCGTATGGCCGCCCCATCGGAAGCATCCGCGATGGCCGCTCCCAGTTTGGGGTCGTCGGTGTTCTGCCAGAACCGGGCTTTCTCGGCTTCGGGTGGGGTTGCCAGGTCGCCTTTACGGACCCGCATCGCCACCAGTTCGCCTTCCCCGTAGCGGATGTTGATCTTGCGGTAGTCGGTCGAAACGTACAGGGCTTTGGTCGGACCCCAATCGGCTCCGGTGGACATCTTGTCGTAGTCGAGTGGTTCCCATCCACGCGAAGCCATTGCGTCAGCGTCGGCGCGCGAGCTTGAATGGAACACCCATATCTCGTCGTCCGGCCCGAGACTGTTCAGGTACTCAACCCGCTGTTTGCGGGGGAGGAGCGGGTCGAGGTACGGGTGGTGGAACGAGGTGAGGTCGGCCATTGGAACCTTGTAGGGGGTAACGGTCCCCCCGGCGGTGGCCCGGGCCAGCGCGTCGTTGTGGAGCTGGCGGATGTGGTTCAGCAGACCTTCTTTGTAGCGAGGGTCGCCCCACTGGGCAGACAACCACTCGTCCATCGAGGGTCGCCGGTACCCGGTCGCTTCGATCAGGTTGTGGATACCGCTACGGGTCATGGCGGCTTGATAGTCCGAAGCCATGTCGAGGGCGTTACCCAAGATGTCCGAAGCGCCGGAGCGTTTGGCGAACGTCCAGGCGATGGCCTGGATGGGGTGACTGACCATCGAGGTCATCCCGGCGGCGGCCATCCTGATCTGTTCTTCCCCAACCACCCGGACCGGCCAGGCCACCCGCAGCAGCACCAACGGTTTCCACACCTTCTGCATGTAGGTGTCGGCGATCATCTCGATGACCCCCGGCCCAAAGTCCTCCCACCCGTCGATGTTGCGGTTGATGACCCGTCCGAAACGGTCGGAAATGTCGTTGATACCGGCCCGCCGGATCGCTTTGCGGACATGGCGGATGTCGGGAAGCGGGATGGCCCGGTGCAGGAACTCTTGCCACAGGTGCGCCGAATCGACGTACTGGACTTCACCGTTTCTGAGGAACTTGAACCGGGCGCCGGGGAAGAACTGGGCCTGGTCGGCGGCGTTCCGCCAGTAGTTCCGCATCTCGTTCATGTCGTTGAAGATGTTCTGGAACTTCCGTACCGGCGCTTCGGGCAGACCGGACGCAATCAGCCGTTCGGACAGTTCGCCCACCATGTCAGTGACTACCGCAAACGACGTTTCGTACCGTCCGTCGGTGGCTTCGGCGAGACGGCCCATGTAGTGGGAGATGCGCTCGGGATCGAACTTGGCGATCTTCATCCACTCGGCCAGCTCGGTGATGGCATTGTCGGCATTGTTGATGTCGATGAACTTGGCACCGCCCTGCGCCGCCCACCGCCCGAGGAGGGTGCCTTTGAGTTGGTAGGCCAGCGAGAACTTGGCTCCTTGCCGGCCGACCGCCCGGTTCCCCCCGGCGATGGCCGTCCCGATCGCCTCGGAGATGGGTGCCCCGCCCCGGCCGGTCATCCGCCCCAGCAGCGATTGGGGTCCAAGCGTGTACCGCAGGAAGTTGGATTTCCCTTCCCCGGTCCCGAAAGCCATCAAGGCTCGCTGGATGGCCTGGGGGTCGGTTTCTTTGGTCAGGTAGGAGGCGAGCTGCCCGGTCCCGGGCGGGGTGCCTTTCTGAGTGTGACGTAGTATGTCGTGGGTCCGCATAAAGTCGGTGTTCTCAGCCAGGTCACCGATGATTTTCTGCCCGAGTGGCGACTGGAAGTAGTCGGCGGTTTCGTGGGCAAGGAACCCCCACCCTCGCTTGGTCTGCCCGGCAACACCCACCAGCGCCTTGTTGGCCTTGCGAGCGTTGGCGATCCCCCCGGTGAGGACGTTGGCGGGGTCGAGGACGATGTTCGCTCCGAAGTCGAGTATGCCCGAGAACCAGTTTCTCTGCGACTCGCTTTCGTTGACGAACTGGGACGCGATGAGCCTCCCGGGGGTCACCGCGTACGTTTCGTTGCTGGTCGGTCCGGCCTTGATCTGGACTTGTTGCTTCTTGGCGTCGGTGATGTGGGTGATGGGAGCGCCGAGCGCCTGCTGGGCGGGGTTAGCGGAGGCCGTGATGATGTCGGCACCCTGGGCAAGCGCCCGTTCGGTTTCGGGGGCCAGCGTCGATTTGGCGAAGAACCCGGTGCCGAGGTTGACTTTCTGGCCTTGCTTGCGCGCTTCGATAGCGAAAGCGGCATTGGAGATGCCCGACTCCTTGTACCCGGGGGCGTTGGGGAAGAAGGGGGAGAAGGCCACCTCGTACCAGGGTCGCCCTTCCTGGTAGTTCTTGACGGCCGCCCGAAGGGGACGCTGGAGGGCTTCCTGCCAGAACATATCCCAGCCCAGGAACAGGTTACGAACGGCGGCTTTGAGCGGGTTGTCCTTACCCGCTTCGGCGGGGACGGTGTACCCCAACTGGGTGTCGGTGCCGCGCAGCGCCGCGCTAGCTTCGCTTTGGGCTTGGGCGGCCACCAAAGCTAGGTCCATGACGGACGGGTCGGCCGGGTCGGTGTCGGAAAGGGCCAACCCGGTGACGATCCCGCCGGACAGGTTTGGGTACGTCTGGGCGATCTGGGTGGCCCGTTCCGCCAGGTACGGGGAGACATACCCGCGCAACGCTTCGTAGGAGTCGCGCCGCTGGTTGATTTCGCGCAGCAGGATGTTCTCGATGAACGGCGACCCGAAGTTGTAGTTGCTCATGGGTTCTCCGAGTACTCCAGCAGTCGGGCGATGTCAGGGTGCGGGTACTGGGCGTAGATGGCCCGCAGCAGGGCGTTGTGGTCGGGGGGCAGCAGCCGCGCTTGGCTCTGGGGGACACCAGCCCCGGTGAGGGGAGGTTCACCGGGACGTTGGGTAGGGCCGAACACCGAGGTTGGAGATGCAGCAGGACCGGCCGGGGTAGCCATCCCGGGGCGATTTGCCGGCCCGGCCGCCAGCGGTGCGGCTTTTTGCTGCGTCTCCAACGCTTGCGCTTGCCCGTAGGCCCCTCCGGTGGGAACGCGGATCGGTTGGCTTGGTCCCCCATCGGTACGTCGCGACAGGGCTCCCGGCCCCGACACGGGCGCCGGGTTGGCCGGGGTTCGTTTCCCTCCACGAGCCATGTTCTACTCCTTCTAGAGTCTGCCGACCGTTTGGACCCCGCCCTCGGTCGCGCCGGAACCTTCGAGGCGGGACAGGACGGTGGACACCGGCGGTGGTGACCCGCCTCCCCCACCGAGCAGCGCCGCGAGGGGGTTCTGCTGTTGCTGACCCAAGAACTGTTGTTCTTCCTGGCCGAGCTGGGGTTCCTGGGGGGTGAAGAACTTGCGGAGGATTTCGCTCATCTTGTCGGGGTTCTCGTAGATTTCGACCAGGGCCAGGGTGGCGGTCGGATCACCTTGGGGGTTCTCGGGCGAGGGTGAGGCGCGGAGTTTCAGCGTGTCGATGAGATGTTGCTCTGTCTCGTCCCGTCTCACCCTCGCCGCGATCTTGGGGCTGTTGTCCATACCGTGAAGGTTCTCTCGGAGCGTTTCAACGTCGATGATTCGGCCCTGAAGGAGCTGGAGGCCGGTGACGATCTTGGCCGGTTCGTCCCATCCGGCCATGACTCCGTAGATGCGTTGGGTCCGGTAGTCCCCGGCGATGTCCCCGGCCGGGGTGTACGTTTCGGAAACCGACTCCCCACCGATGCTGAGTAGGAGAGGTTTGCGTTGGTTGCCGTACATGACCTCATCCCATTCGAGCCGTTTCGAGTCGAGGGATTCGAGCGCATAGCGGAGCGACGTTTGGTATTCGCCGATGTTGGCGTCGCCGCCGGCCATGAGCCGGTCGATACCTTGCCCGGTGGCCCAGGCGGTGGGGGATTGGGCATCTTCGATCTGGGAGTAGTTGGCCCCGACCCGCAGTTGCCGCTCGAGCCGGTCGAGCTGCTGGAACACCTGGAACGCCTGATCGACGGTGGGTTTTTCGACCCGGGTGCCGGGCGTGAAGTAGTTGGTGGCGAACCGGCCTCGTTCGTACTGGCCGGATTCGATCTCCCCGTACACGTTGGTTTCACGGAACGCCGAGTCCTCACCGACGATCATGGCGAGCACATTGAACTTCGCCATCATCGACATGAGGCCCAGCACATGGGCGTACTGGGAGGAGAGCCGGTCGAAGCTGAACCGTTTGGCGATCACGAAGCGGGGGGATCCCAACGGGTTGGGAACGAAGTCGAGTACCTGCTGGTAATCGGGAACGACAAGGTAGGTGCCGGATTTGTCGTAGTACTCGACCAGCGCGACTCCGTTGCCGGTCTGTTCCCACATCGAGTTGGGGGTGACCACCCGGTTGGAGGCTCCTTCGTAGCGGGTCTTGAACCCGGGGTATTTCTGTCCGAGCTTCTTCGGGTCTACGGAGCGGGCGACGGCCAGTTCTTCGGGTTGCTGGTTCGGTCCCCACGCTCCCGGGTAGCAGTCGTAGGGGTCGCGTAGTTCTGCGTGCGGATAGCGGTAGGGGCCTTCGGCCCGTTCGGTGACGACCCACACCGCGAACCCGTACCCGGGCAGCCAGCGCGCCACCTGGGGAAGGTCGAGCTCGAGGCGGGAGTTGTGGTCGTAGGATTGGGCGATCCGTTGGCGTTTCTGCGCCCGGTCTTTCTCCCGGTCAGATTCGCGGTCCTGGCGGGGTTCGACTTTGAGGTCGGGGGCCCGGCCGAGCCGCTGCGCCAGCCGGGTCAGGCCGGAGTCCAAGAGGTGGACAACCGGGAAGTCAACGGTCTGGAGCTGTTCGACGGCTTTCGGTCCCAGCAGGGCTTTGAGCCCTTCGGCGCCGCCGTTCATAATGGACCGGATGCGGGCTCGTTCGGGCCGGTAGGGGGCGTTGAGCTGTCGGAGCTGATCGACCCGTTCCAACACTTCCGGTATGTCCATCATGGTGTTTTGCGCCTCCTACCAGGGTGTCGATGAGATGTTAGAGGGTCCGACCCCCCCGAAGGAGGGTTCGTAGTCAACCGCCATGTGCGCCTCGAACTCTTTCTGCCAGCGCCGCAGCACTTTCTGGGGGAACCATGACGACATCAGCAGGTCGGTTTTGGAGTTGCGGCCCCGCTGGTGGTTGTCGGTGAAGGCCAGGGCTTGCCGCACATACATGTCGGTTTTGGCCCGGGCTACCGACGTTCCGTAGGGGAGGTCGATGAGCTGGTCGCGGAACAGCCGGGACATCCCCCCGACCCCGAACAGGGGGTCGTGCTTGTTGGGGCCTTGGGTTTGGTGACCTTCGAGGTGGACCCCATGACGGGACGCCCATTCTTTGATGCGGGGGTCTTGGCGGATGGCCCGCTGGAACCCGTTCTCCTCGATGACCCACTGCCGGCAGTTGTAGTCGGTCAACCATTTCTTGAACAGCCGGAAGGCCACTTCGATGCCGCCGCCGAGCCGGTTGTCGAAATCCAAGAAGTACTGCTTCTGTTCGTCGGCCGACCAGCCGATCAGGGTGGCCGCCTGGTACCCGGTGGCCGACGGGTCGAGTCCCCCGACGAGTTGGAGCCCCGTCACGCCGCCGGTCCCGATACCCCGGTTGTGGTTGTAGCACAGCTCGATCTGTTCTTTCTGGAAGATGGCTTCCCCGTCGGGGCGGGGGGTGTTGAGGTAGACCATCTCGAAGTGGCCTTCGAGGCCGAGCGCCGCGGCGGATTTCCGCTTGCCTTCCAGCCACCCGTAGGTGCGGAGCTGGGGGAACAGCATGCAGGTTTTATGCAGGGAAGGTTTCTCGGGGTCGAGGGTGCAGGTGGGATCGTGAGCGGTGTCCACAATGTGTTCCCACTCGTCGTCGGCCAACAGATACCCGTACACGTCGTCGGGATGCTGGCGTGACCCGATCCCGATCCAGGCGGTGTGTTCCTCCTTGCGGGAGTCGAGGGTGGTGGTGAACCAGGAGCGGGTCGAGGACCGGGCGGCGGGCTGCTGGGTCGATTCGTGATCTTCGATGTCGTCGGAGACGATGATGTCGCAGTCCCGGGAGAGGATTTTCCCGCCCCGCCCGACCGCCACCATCGTCGGGGCTTTCTGCCCGACCCGGGTGCGGGTGTGGACCCGAAAGCCGGTGTTGCGCCACGAGCCGGTCCGACCGGGCGGCTTGAATGCCTGCCCGGGTGGGAGGTAGGCGGCGATCAGGTTGTGGTTATCTTCGAGGTGGGCACGGACCGACCCGACCATATCGGCGGCGATGTCCCCGTTCCCGGCGACCCACATGATCCGAATGTTGGGGTTGCGGAGGATCAGCCACACGCAGAAGTGGATGAGCAGTTCGGATTTGCCGTGGCGGGGCGGTGACAGGATGAGGAGTTTCCCGCCGGTGTAGATGGAGCGGAGGACTTCCTTGATCCAGCGGCGGTGGAACTCCTCGGTGATGTACGGTTCGTGGCGTTTGACCTCGAAGAACTCGTCGCGGAACGCCACGAACGCCAGGACCATCTCGTCCAAGAACTGATCGAACGCTTCCCCGTTCGGGTCGCCGTCCCATTCGGGCGGTCCGAGCATCGCTTTGTGTTTGGGGTCGATGGCCCAACCCTCTACAGCCGCCCCGATGATCTGGTCGGCTTTGATGGCGGCGATGGTGCGGATGGCGGTGGTGTAGTGGACTTCGCAGAGGGAAGCGACCGCCTGGGCGTCAAGCTCGCCGGACAGCACCCGGGACTGTAACCCCATCTCGAGAATCTTCTCGTAGGCTGGTCCGCGGGTGACCATCTCGGGGATACGGTTGGCGGCGCGGTCCCGTTTCGCTTGGGCGTGGACCCGGGCTTTGCACGTTGACGAACAGTACAGACGTTGCCGGCCTTCGAGCTTCTTGCGACAACCCACACAAAAGCGTCGTAACGGTTTTCCCAGTCGTGCTGTCATTGCCTACCAGCATAAACCAAAGCACCCGTCGCCGGGTGCTAAGGTGGTGCATGTGATTGCCTACACACACGATACCAGATGACCAGCGAAACGCCACCATCTGTCTCCCACCGCACCACCCTCCTTCTGGACCCCCCCTCTTTTTCCTGTACCTGCGGCGTCGCCTTCGGACCCTACGACACGATCCTGGTAGCGTCCGAAGCTATGGAAGCCCACACCGCCCAGTTCGCCCCCGACGACGAAGGCGAGTACCGGGAGTCCTACGGCGAGCTAGGTTCTTTCCTCAACGAGATGCGCCACCAGCTCGACCACATCGAAGCCATGCTCCAAGAACTCGGTAACCGCCTGCTCCCCACCGAAGCTCGCGGCACAATGTTCGACGGCCTCGAGTACGATCTCGACCTCGGGGAGGACGACCCGAATGGTTGACCTCCTCCACATCTACGACGAAACCGGGACCGTCACCCACGGCTGGGAACCGACCCTCCGCCCGTACACCCCCACCCGCATCTCCAAAAACCTCTGCAACCACCCCACCCTCACCTTCCACCCCGACCCCACCTCCAACCATCTCGGCAAAACGTGGCAGTGCAACATCTGCGACACCCACCACGACCACCTCTGGCAATACGGCCGACTCCCCTACCGCATCCTCAACTACGGCCCCCAAGACGAGTGGAGATACACCGGCACCCCATAACCCCACCCCCACCAAAGCCTCCGGTAGAGGTTTGACCGGCAGAAGATGGAGATACACCGGCCACCCACCGAGAGCCACCACCCCCACAACTTGACAAATAGGGAAGTGGTGCCACAGTCGGGGAAACCTATGCCTTCACACACACCAACACCCGCGCGAACACCCCAGGAAGCCGCATAGTAGGAATCGCTCAGGAGGCTGACATACCAAGTTGGTGACCCCCTCGATTGAGATACCCCGGTCATAGACCGGGGAACGTGTGTTCGGGGACCAGGGGAACAGGCGTTCGATCCTATAAGGATCGTGGTGCCGGTGGACGGTGCGTGTTCACTGTGCGTGGTCCACCACAGCGAGGCTTCGGTGTTACACACCGTTAGATGAACCCTCCCGACCCCATTTGAACCTAGTTAGGCTCAAATGTAGGACACTGGCCACAATTCGCCTCTCATTTCATGAGCCGTCGATTTCACTCTCTGTGGCATTGGCGCTGATGGGGGGTTGGCCGGCTTTAGCCGGCCGGTGGGGATCAGACTTCTGTGGCTGGCCGCGAAGCAGCGGCGAGGGAGGACCGCGCGGGACGGTCCTGGGCGTTGACGGCCGGGACGAGGCGTGGTCCGGTGTGGCTGGGGGTCGGGGTTCCATCCCTTCGGGATGAGGTCGAGGTCGCGAAAAAAAAGTCTGGCGGGTTTCTTATGTGGGGCGACCCTTTGGGTCGGAATCTATAAGGTCGAAAGTGGGTTGGTTCACTCATTCTCCCT
>Ga0316190_10001053_pt1 | contig 19711 bp, 23 predicted proteins | sample Eddworburrow2_MG_FD_204929 | JGI IMG/M metagenome (GOLD analysis project Ga0316190, IMG submission 204929) | Coastal sediment microbial communities from Maine, United States - Eddy worm burrow 2 | ecosystem: Environmental > Aquatic > Marine > Coastal > Sediment | place: USA: Maine | collected... | reverse complement strand
AATGTGGCGGTCTATTTGCCCGCCACATTTCCCCCGGGATTTAAAGAATCCTTAAAGCGCACCAGAATTAAGACGGTTGAGGTGAACGAACCTGTCAGGATCTGCAAAGGCGTTTATTCAACCGGAGTTCTGGGGAACTGGGTCAGAGAACAGGCCTTGATCGTTTCCACCGACAGCGGGGTGATTGTGATTACCGGCTGTGCCCATCCGGGGATTGTCTATATCCTTCAGACCGTCAAAGAACTCAATGCAGACAATATTTTGTTGGTGATGGGGGGATTTCATCTGGGGGCAATGCGCAAGGCCCAATTGGAAGAAATTATTGCCAACTTCAGGGAACTGGGCGTTGAAAAAGTTGGCCCTTGCCATTGTACGGGTGAGCTGGCCAGACAAACTTTCAGACGGGAATACGGCAACGATTTTCTGGATGTCGGAGTCGGCAGGCTGATCGAATTCGAATAGAAAGACAATACCGGTGGCACGGGTTTACCGGCTGATGATGAAAGCGACATGAATTGCGACGGGAAAAAACAAAAAGGCTCGATATTGGTTGCGGATGGTGACAACCATCTGGGAAAACAGCTTTCGGCCATGATTGCTAGAATGGGATATGATGTTGTTGTTGCAAGCAACGGCGAGGAAGCTTTAGATATGTTTTTAAAAAGATCATTTGACACCGTCTTCACGGCTTTAAAGATGCAGGGTATGGAGGGCTTAACCTTATCACTTCAAGTCAAGGCGACTTCTCTGAATACGCCTGTTGTGCTGATGCTTGACGAACACCTGGAAAATATCATGAACAGGATAAAGGCCGGTCGGATTGATTGTGTTCTATCGAAGCCTTTAAGTTTTGGGGAGATTCAGAAAACCGTGCAATATTTTGTAAAGGAGTAATGATTTATGAAAATTATGATCTCGGCCGAGGGGCCGGATCTAACCAGCTCGGGTAGGGCAGCGATTCGGCACATCTCCTTTTTCACCATCACAGGATCAGTGGTAGTCGGATACATTGTCAGCGTTCTTGTTAAGGAGTAAATTTCTGCGCATTCATAAATTTCCACCGATTTTTTTAATGTTCTCGATCATATCCCGGGTCATGGATTCGAGGTCGTATTCCGGTTGCCAGCCCCATTCCTCACGAGCCGCGCTGTCATCCAGACTGTTGGGCCAGGAGTCGGCAATCGCCTGCCGCAGCGGATCTATTTTAAAATCCAAGCTGAATTCCGGAATGATCTTTTTGATTTCAGCGGCAATGGTCTCCGGCGCGACGGTCATGGCGCTCACATTAAATGCGTTTCGGTGTATCAGCTTGCTTGGGGCTGCTTCCATGAGTTCTACGGCGGCCCTTAATGCATCCGGCATATACATCATATCTAAAAAGGTTTCCGCTTTGAGATAACATGTGTATTTCTGATGCCTGACCGCTTCGAAATATATCTCAACGGCATAATCGGTGGTGCCGCCACCCGGCGGCGTTTTGTACGAAATGAGACCTGGAAAGCGGACTCCCCGGGCATCCACACCGAATTTATTATAATAATAATTGCAGAGCAGTTCACCGGTAACCTTGGTAATCCCATAAAGGGTCGTGGGACGCTGGGTTGTATCCTGCGGAGTTTTATCCCGCGGCGTATTCGGACCAAAGGCTGCAATCGAACTCGGCGTAAAGACCGCGCATTTATATTGCCTTGCTACTTCTAAAATATTGTAGAGGCCATTCACGTTCACATCCCATGCCAGCTTGGGATTCTTTTCGGCGCTGGCCGATAAAATCGCCGCCAGATGGTAGATGGTATCTATGTTGTATTTTTCAACTAGATCGGCCACGGTATCGATTTTTGTGCAGTCAATAACGTGAAAGGGACCGGATTCCAACAACTCCCTGCCCGGTCTTTTCACATGACCTGCCGCAATAACCTGGTCATTGCCGTAAATATCTCGTAAAACACCTGTTAGTTCTGAACCGATTTGACCGGCAGCACCGGTAACCAGAACTTTTTTCATGTTGCCCCCTAACCCGGATAAACCGGCCTCCGGCTCCGCTTCCAGCCCCGCCTCCGGCTCGTAGACCCGAGCCTACGGGTCGGAGAGTAGGGCTTACAGGCCGGAGGGTAAAGCCTACGGCTCGGAGAGAAAAAATAAATAACAAATCACCAAGCACATATAATATCCAATTATCAAAAACACAAATTAAAAAAAGATGTGATTCGAGTTTTTGGTACTTTTCCTGTGAAGTGGAGCGGCCTGGGAACTTAGCTAATTTTCTAATTTGCTGAAATTACACTAATTGCTGAAGTACCCGTTGATGGCATGATTTATGCTTTTAAATTTAATGCGAGCAATAAACAGCCGATCGAACCGGTGGGGCACCTGACTTTTTCTGTTCGTTGCGACCTTATTGGGTAAACTGGAAATAGAAGAAATTGAAGACTTGTAATAACAGATTAGAGGAAGGAACGCTTGACAATCCCAAACTTCTTAACCAGAAATTTTTAAAGATGTTGTAGCTCGACCCTGTATATATTCCTTTGCCTCTAGTCGAATTCTTGGAGGGAGGATATGAAATTAATTTCAATTAAGCCTTTATCGGGATGGATAGGTTTTTCCAGATGGGGGCTTTTTTGTTTCGTAAAATCCTTTCCATAAGTATTCTGTCTAGCGAGGCTTAAAATGGCACGCAAAAAGACGATTTTGATTGTCGATGATCATCCTCTTGTTAGGGAAGGTTTGGTATCGATCCTCAAACCCGCTGCCGGATATGAGGTGGTCGGGCAAGCCGGAAATGCCTGCTCAGCCCGTAAAATGGTCAAAGAACTAAAGCCGGATTTGGTGCTGTTGGATTTGGCGTTGCCCGATAAACGCGGTTTCTAACTAGCGCGTGAGATACGAATTATACTGCCAAAAACACGAATCATGATTGTCAGCATGCATTCGAAAGTCGATTACATCGTCAAGGCGTTTCGGGCCGAAGCCACCGGCTATATGGTTAAGGAATCGGCTACGGAGAGGCTCGTGCAAGGGATCGAACGTGTCCTAAACGGTGAATATTTCATGGACGGTGCCGTATCCCATAGTGTTGTCAAGAAACTGATGCAGACTCCGGCAAAAGAAAATCACGGATGCGGGTTATGAGACCTTAACGCCAAGGGAGCAGGAGGTTATGGTGTTGCTGGCGGAGGGGTATTCGGCCAAAGAAGACGCCGAAAAGCTTTTCATCAGTCCCAAAACCGTTGAAAATCACCGAACCAAGATTATGAATAAACTGGGGCTTCACAGCGCGCTCGAATTGGTTCGTTATGCCACCAGGCTGGGTCTTGTCGATGTCGATCTTTGGAAGGAATGAGGCGTTTGCGGGTTACGGGTTGCGAGTATATTATAGTTGATTGAGTTGACAGGGTTGAATAAGTTGATTGAGTAAAAATAAAACCTGACATCTGTCTTCCAATCATTCTGACTTCCCGCCGGGGCGCAGGCCTTATGCCCCTATGGGCCGGAGGCCGAATTCCCACGTCCGACTTCAATCTTCTGTCATCTGACTTCTGTTTTTGTCCCCTGATAGTAGTTGAGGGTTTCTATGGAATGACGAGTGACGAATGACAATTTACAGACCCACACAGAAATACACAGACGGTAATTTTCTTCAAACAAATTGTCCGTGTGCGTCTGTGGCCAATTATTCTTAATCATTCTACCCTTCTTACCTTCTAACTTTTTTGCTTTCAGCCTCAAGCTTTGAGCTTTTAGCTTATTTTCCCAATCATCCGGTACAAAATCCCATCGACCTTAAATTATTCTACTAAAATGAGGCCATCACCCTATGGACAAACGCGATTTTTTTAGAGACAGTCGATTTGTCAGTTGTGATCCAATCTCTTTTATTGGATAAACTTCTGTTGCCTCTGGACCCCTAGCGTTATTGGGGGAGATTTCAGAGCCGTCACTTTCCGAACTTTTATTCACACATATAGCAATCTTGCCTATTTTGGAGCTTGGGTGGCCATTTTCCAATTGGAATGTGGTAAAGCTATCTTATCATGGAATATCAAGACTTAGAATACTTTCGTGGAATTCTGACTCAAAGTTTGAATGACCTTCTAAAAAAGGGTGATGAGACTGTCTCACTTCTTTTGGAATCAACAGTGGATTCGTCCGATTTCATCGATAAAGCCACCTTTGAAGCAGACCGCAGCTTTAGGCTTCGAATGCGAGACCGGGAGAATAAACTGATCCGTAAAATTGAAAAGTCCCTTACGAAGATCGACGAGGGTACTTTTGGGATCTGTGAATTATGTGGTGAAGATATCGCAATAAAACGATTAAAAGCCAGACCGGTTGCGACTTACTGTATTGTCTGTAAAAATAGAATGGAGGCAATTGAGCAGGTCGCCGGTGTTTAGACCCTTAGCGGGCTTTATCTGACAACATGTTGTAAGGAACCCAAGGGTTTCGGGTTTCAGGTGTCAGCCCAGTGGCTGACTGTAGAGGAGGTCAGTTTGATCGAAAAAAAACTTTGGTCTGACAAAGTTTTATACGGGGGAGAGGAGAAGCTGGATACTGACACCTGAAACCTATAATTTGCGACATTGAATTGTCGGTATGTTTGCTGCCCTTCAGAGGCCATTCTTCCTGAGCGCAGTGTCAGAAACAGCGTAGTTTCTTAATGAGGTTGGGTTCAAAATACAGTTGCTGGATAAAATGGGTACTGAGGAGACGTTTAAATCAAAGCTGGATTATGTTGATTTAGTCAACCTTATTAGAAGTATCCAGCGTGCTGAAGGCAATTTGGATTGCTATCGCACGGGCCGTCAACAGTGTGACCGGATGAATTGTGTCTGGCGCGATCATTGCCTCAAAGAGCCTGGAAGAGCTTCAATGGCTGATAATGAGTCGCATCAACACAATAAAGCAGCGGATCCCAAGCAAGAACAAGATAGCTTACACTAAAAAACAGCGGTGAAAGATTTCGGTGAAAAAAATCGTCATTATTTCTGAGCAGGGGCGGGTTAACCATGAGTTAATTGCATTGCTCACAGCGCTGTTTCCCGAATGCGATATCAGCATTGCTGCGGCTGATAGCCAGGATTTTGAGCCATGTCCGGCAGGCTCATTTTCGAAGACAGATATAGCAGACGAAACAGGGACCTAATCATGCCTAAAATATTGGTTCTGGGTGAACAGCCACAAATGCGGACGCTTATCTCAGAGAGTCTTTATTTGGATGGCCACCAGGTCGAAAGTGTCGCTGATGCAGCCATGCTCTGGGAACATCTCGACAACAGGCAGCCGGAGCTGGTACTGCTCGATGCCCATGCAGACGGGTTTGGCGCAATGAAGCTTTACTTTGACATCAAAGAAAGGTTTCCAGACCTTTCCGTCATTGTTTTCCAAGGCAGAAATTATGATGATGTGGCCAGGATCAAAGACGCTGTCGCTGATGAATTGGTACAACTAACTACTAACGAATAACTCGCAATTGGGGTTGAATTTTTCAATTCGCAATTTTGCAAAACCGGAATTCGAATTTTTGCTAAATTTTGATTTTAGAGCGTCAAACGGTTGTATGCGAATTCAGATAGGTACTCGTAATTATAGTGATTATTAAAAATTTGATTTGATGGCACACACTGTGCATTTAAATGAGAGTATGTGTCAGTTCCACGGTATTAGATTGGAAAAAAAATGGCGCAAAATTTTAAAATTAGTATCCATCGAACGATTGATAATCTGTACATTCGTCTGACGGGGGATTTTGATGGCAGTTCGGCTTGGGAACTGATTAATGCCATCAGGGAAAATCTGAACAACTTTAGATTTATAAAAATCGATACCAGTAAATTGAAAAAAGTTTATCCGTTTGGGCGGGAGGTTTTTAGATCTAATTTGTTAAACGTAACGGATGAGCGAATTCGCATCCAATTCAGCGGGTCGAATGCTCTACAAATCGCACCACATTATACCAAATCCAGACGAGAATGACAGTTTTAGAGATGATGCACTGATAAGAAGCAAGAAAGGGTTGAAAGATGAAAACAAATTTAGAGAAAAGAGCTTGTGAGCGTCATCGCTATGCCGCTGATATTGCGTTTTCATATTTCAATAAAGAGCATTCTTATACTGCACATACGCTGAATGTAGGTAAAGGCGGCATGTGTTTTAAATCTAATTTATTTCTCAAACCTGGCGCAACAGTTTATATCCGCCTAAAAAAAACTCATCCGAATGGCTCCTGCAGCGGCTTCTGCGAGGGGTTACACCTAGTCACCCTGGCGGAGGTAAAATGGTGCCAAGAAGCGAATGGTGCCGACGTCTTTCCTTACGGCGTCGGCGTTAAATATTTTGGAGCGATTTATTGACTATCCGGTAACAACACAGCCACCAAGTCACAAAGCAAAGGTGAGCGACATGGATAACATTTATTATATCAGCGAAGACGATCCTAGTCTGTTGGCTGATGAAGTCGGGATGATTGAAGACGGTTATGATCCAAAGGGAATGGATGATTCGTTACTGCTGGATTTGGATGACTTAGATGGGAAAAAACGGATTGAGTATCGAGATCACAAACGATTTCAACTGACCGAAGATGCATTTGCTTTGGTCCGGCCCATCCCCGCGGGACCCCTGAATATTTGCGGTAAGAGCATGGGCTGCATCGCTTGCGCCGTGTTCAATGCCAAGCCGACCAAGCTTGGTAAAATCGATAATATCAGCATGGGCGGGCTTATGTTTCATCATGTTGATAGCAAGGAACAATCAAGCCAGGCACTTGTGCTGGATATCTTATTGGCAGATAGTGGATTTTACCTGGCGAATATGTCATTTAAAACCATAACCGATGTTGTGATACCGGACGAGGTCTTCAGCGATGCGATTGAAATACGGCAGGTTCGTCTACAATTTCAACGACTGAACACCGACCAGCGGTCGAGGTTAAAAGATTTCATTCTGAACCACGGCACAGAAATGGGTGAGCCCGGTGTCGAAGATTAGATCAGCATTAAAAAAATATCTAATCCGGATAAACCGGAAATAACAAATTACAAGCACCAAATTACAAATAATATCCAATTACCAAAATCACAAATTTATTTTGAATTTTTGATTTGTTATTTGAAATTTTTAATTGCTGAAACCTGAACACCGACACCTGAAACCTTCATTTTCTTACAACATGTTGTCAGATAAAACCAGATAAGGGAAGGGCCTAATACCCTATACCCTATACCAAATACCTAATATCAAATGCCCAATTGTCCAACCCATCCTCGTATTCTTTTTGTTACTCCAGAAGTGGCCTTTGTGCCCGAAAGGACCGGAAACCGCCCCTACTATATTGGTGCCTGCTCGGGATGCTTCGGCGATTTTTTGGCAGAATTGATCACCGATCTTTTAAATCTGGGTGTTGATGTCCATGTGGCACAGCCGGATTACCGCAAAATATTTGAGATGTTATCTCGCAACGAACAAGCCAACCCGAACCTCAAGCTGCCGAGCGATCGGGTTCATCTCGCCGAAGACCGGGCATTTTTCTATTCAAACCCCATCAAAACCAATTATGAATGGGAAAATATTGAGATATCACTTGACTTCCAACGGGAGGTTATCAATCAGATAGCACCCAGGGTTCAGCCGGATTTAATCCATTGTCACGATTGGATGACGGGTTTGATTCCAGCGGCGGCTGAGGAATATGGAACGCCCTGTCTTTTTACGGTCCATGACTCTGATTCCGCCAAGAGCTTACTTTCCGATGTCGAGAATAGGGGAATCGATGCAGCGGCATTTTGGCGACGTCTGTTTTACGATCGATTTCCCGGCGATTACGAAGAAACCCGTGACACCAACCCCCTGGATTTGCTTTTGAGCGGGATCCTGGCCGCCCACCTGGTCGACATTGCAAGTCTTCGATTATTACCAAACATTGTTAAAGGACGAAGCAATACTTTCTATTCATGCCTGAGACAGGTGCTGACCCGGAAATGTGATGCCGGGTGTGTCTGGGGAATGGCCGGTATACCCGATTCACCAGTTAACGTCACGAGTGATAAAAAGCGATACTGCAATAACGGGCCAAACGCGCATCATACTGGAAAGCAAAAAAACGAGCAGGTGGTATGGCGAAGCCCTCCTTTGTTTAATCATTTTGAAAAAGCATATCGCTATGTGGATCTGTATGAAAGGATTTTACAGCGGCCGCTGATAACTCCGGAAAAGAAAAAAGTCCGCGCTAAAAATGAAGATGGCCCGGCTAAATCAACAGACAACCAAGCCATTCCTTATCGCATAGAACGAAGCGCCGACTCCCAGGTATTTTACAGCGAGCAGATTTCAACCCCGGCCATGGCACCCGTATGAGTCATTCATTCTGAATGAATTTTGAAATTCCCCTCGATCCCCCTTTTAAAAAGGGGGGTAGGGGGGATTTTTTAACGGTTACATTCATAGAAGTAAAAAGCATGCATAAAAAAACTAAATTTGGGCTACAATAACTAAAATTAACACTGTAAGGAGACTAAAATGAGTATCAGAAAGCAATATCTTAAAAGTAAACCGGTATGCAAAGCAACGTTTCGGATTCCCGAGGAAATGGGTAATTCAGCCAAAACGGCCCACATTGTGGGCGAATTTAACAACTGGACTTTATTTTCTACTCCCATGAAAAAATTAAAAAGCGGCGCATTTACGACTACTTTGGATCTGGAACCGGGCAAAGAATATCAGTTTCGGTATCTCCTGGACAAAAAGATCTGGAAAAATGAAATAGATGCCGATAAATCGGTACCCACCCCTTATATAGATAGTGAGAACTCCGTCATAGTTATTTAACTTTCGAAATTTTGCGAAAAGAGTTTTTGAAAATTTTCTAAATTTGGCTTCGCAGCAAAATTATGCACAGACGAGCTTTTAGAAAACCAGCCGTATTTATATGGCATATCCAAAAACAATCTGTTGGCATGCCATATGCACTACTAAAGTTATACAGAACGACTTAAATCATAGCGCATAAATACACAACGACTTACAAGTTTTAACGCTCTCGATAGCTTTTAAATAAACCATTTGGTCGAAAGATAACAGGAGCAAAGCATCTCAAATGAAAACTGAAACAAGTCAGCGAGTTCAGGCTCTCCAGGAATCTTTGTCATCCATCAAACACAAGTTTCTCGTCATGAGCAGCAAGGGAGGGGTGGGTAAAACCAGCGTTATTGTGAACCTAGCCATGGCTCTTTCAAGGAGGGGGGTAAAAGGCGGACTGATGGATGTTAATTTTAGTAGCCCCGACATTCATAAAATGTTCGGTTTCGAGTTTGCGGCTGCAAGCGATTTAAATAAACCACTTGTACCCATGACGCACTCAGATGAATTGAAAGTGGCTTCCATTAAGTCCGCGATGAAGGGCAGAGGCGAGACCGGGGCCTGGGGAAAACCCCTGAAGACATCAGATATCCGAAGGTTTATCTTTAGCGTGAATTGGGGTGAGTTGGACTACCTGTTTGTAGATACACCGGCAGGGCCGGGTGAAAAATTACTATCTGTGGTTCAAGCCATTCCCGACGCCAAAATCATTATTGTAACAACGCCGCATATGATATCCGGTGATCGTGCCAAAAAAATGATCAATTTTTTCAGGAAGGAACAAATACCAATATTTGGCTGGATTGAAAATATGCGCGGGTTTTTATGTCAAAACTGCGGGAAACGTCAGGAGCTGTTCAGCACCGGACCCGGCAGCAGAGCCGTCTTTTTATTGGACATCCCATTTTTGGGACGAATACCCATTGATCCGCACATGGGAGTATGCGCGGATGCTGGGGATCTTTTTCTTGAAAAGCATCCGGAATCTGAAATCGCGGAAGCCTGCAACCTGATTATTGAAAAAATTATTGGCGGCGATAAGACAAATTTATCTGATAATAGATCGACCGGCTAATACTCAACTTATCAACTTGTCTTTGATATGTTAATTCACACCTAGATAGCTCACGACAAAAACAAAATGCACATTCCTCATATTTGTGCCTTCGTATCTTAGTGACTGGACTTTTACAAAAAGAATTATCCCTGCACCGAGTTTCTTTCCTCGATGAATTCCCTCTTTAAGCTGGACAGGTAAGAGATTAATCACACCTCCGAGCGGTTAGAGGTTTGCAGTTAGTAAATTTAAATTTCCACGAAGGTGCTGCTCAAATTTTCTTTATAATATCTATTCGCAATTTTGCGAAACTTTAGGTTGAAATTTTTCTAAATCGAATTTTGGAGGGGGATTGATTTAAAATTTCGATACAGCTAACCATCTGTAATTATGATAGTTAGCAATAATTCAACAGTGTGGCATACATTATGCTAACCAAAAAATAAGAATAAGGTATGCAATGACTGATTACAGCGATCAATAAGGAATTGGTAAAATGCTTGGATATTCCCATACACTGCACGACAATACTTTTGCCGCCAATTGGGAATACGTAGAATAACTATTATTCTATATTGCGGGAAATCTGAGTTTGTTTTGCCAGAGGCAGATCAATCTTCGGTTATCCGTTGCTGAATAGAACTATGGAGAAGCCTTGGTGATTTGAAGGCTTGAATATTCAGAAAACCATTTTTAAAGATAAATGGAGTGGGATATGATAGGTACCAGCGAGCCGGCGCCGAAAGAACCGAATAAAACATACTGGATGATTTATATACTACGGTCCTGGCTTCTTTAGAAACCAAATTATCTTAATAAATGGCATCCGTATTTGGGAGACAGAAACTACGGATCTTTCCATATAATTGGGGGATTCAAATCTCGAAAGATGTAATGGAAATAATCAATGTTTTCAAGCATGCCTTGGTAATCACCTTTTTCGTGTTCGTCATGATGCTGGTGGTGGATTTTATTGATTCCACCAGCAAAGGGCGTATGTCGGAAATTATTAAAGGCGGACCCTGGCGACAATATACCCTGGCCTCCTTGCTCGGTTCTACGCCGGGTTGTCTGGGCGCTTTTATGAATGTGAGTCTCTATGTACACGGTATGATCAGCTTTGGCGCGATCGTGGGGGGCATGATTGCGACTTCCGGTGATGAAGCCTTTGTCATGCTGGCTCAGTTTCCGGGCACGGGTCTTATGCTTTTCGTATTGTTGTTTGCATGCGGAATCCTGTTTGGTTGGGTCAGCGACACGATGGTCAAGATTCTTAAGATTGCACCTTGTGCAACCTGTCTTGAGGGGCATTGCGAGCAGTGCCTCTCAGAAACAGAACGACAAGAAAATGTGGTGGATATTTTCCGGCCCCAGAATTTCATCAGCAATTATCTTGCGCTATCTTTGACCCGCTTTCTTCTCATCGGCTTAATCATTTCATTCTTAGTTTTCGTATCCTTTGGAATTCTCGGGCCGGCTGTCTGGAACTGGAAACGGACGACGTTCGCGGTCCTATCTATTTGTGCCTTATACATTGCATCGGTTGTCCCCGAACATTATTTTCATGATCACATCTTGGAGCATATCATCAAACAACATCTTTTCCGGGTTTTTTTGTGGAGCTTCGGGTCTTTGCTATTTGTTCATTGGGGTTTGAAATACTGGAATCTGGAAACCTTCGTTCATCATCATATGCTTTGGGTTTTAGCCATCGGTGCCTTCCTCGGCATTATTCCTGAATCCGGACCGCATCTGATATTTGTGATGATGTATGCCCAGGGGTTGGTACCCTTTTCCGTGCTCTTTACGACTTCTTTTGTCCAGGACGGGCATGGCATGCTGCCCCTGTTATCCTACAGCCTTAAAGATTCAGTACTAATCAAACTTTTTAATCTTATATTCGGGCTTGCGGTTGGAGGCATTCTTTTTGCCCTGGGACGGTGAAACAGGAAAGTGAAATAAAGAGAACGTAAAAATTTAGCCACACGAAAGCACAAAAAAAGAAATATTAAGCCTATTTTTTCGTGAGATTCCTACAAATGCCGTCTCGATTGAATACCTTGAGGCCATGTACCCATCATACAAGAAGTTCCTTCTGTAAGTTTTCCACCTGTTAACCCATTGTCCAGAGCCGAATACCGAATAATTTCTCAATCGAGCTTTCATTCTATTAGCGTTAATTAGTTCGAAATTTTTCGAAAAAGATTTCGCAATTTTTCAAGCTCCGTCTTGTTTCAAGTAGGTATCACTTGCGAGATAGATATTAACAGCCTGATTTCACATTAAAAGGTTCTTTTCTAATTTCCTGGCACATTTAATGCAGAAGCACTAGTCATCGAGTGATTCATCACTTGTATCAGAGAGAGTTATTATACATCATGAGTAATTAAGAAAAATGGGGGGGGTGATTGGGGTGCTGAATGATAGATTATGCTTTTGCAAAAGAGATATCATGTCCATCTGTACGGCAGCTAGTGAAAACGAGCAAAAAAACTGCAAATTCTATAAAAAATCATCTTTTAGTGACAGATGCATGCATTTTATGTTCGATGAATATTGCGATTGCCTGGATGCACAGATAGCGACCCAGCAACCAATCCAATCAGATTATATCTGGATATAATAGATCTATTCTCAATTGAGTTTAAACCAATTGGGAATTATTCGTTATCAGTTGATAGTTTTTTAATCAAGGAGGTAATGTTAAATGACAGTGAAAAGTCAAAGCAGCCAGGCCGAAAACCGCAAAGCGCAAATGGAGATGCAAAACAAAGAAATTACAGAGACATTGCGCCACATTAAGAATAAAATCCTGGTCATGAGCGGCAAAGGCGGTGTGGGAAAAAGCAGTGTTGCCGCCTATCTTTCCGTGGCCTTGGCAAAGAAAGGCTTTCGGGTCGGTCTCATGGATGTTGATCTGCATGGCCCCAGTATCCCTCGCATTCTGGGTTTGAAAGGCAGCCTTGGTTTCGGCAGTCACGAAAAGAAAATGCTCCCAATCAACTACCTTCCTAATATGGAAGTGATTTCAATTGAAACCCTCATGGGAGAAAACAAAGATGCGGCGACGATATGGAGAGGGCCGCTAAAGATTGGCGCCATCAGACAATTTATCTCCGATATCGATTGGATGGAATTGGATTATCTGGTGATTGATTCACCGCCGGGTACAGGTGATGAGCCCCTGACGGTGGCCCAGACCATACCGGATGCCAAGGCCTTGATTGTGACGACACCGCAAGAGGTATCATTGGCCGATGTCAGAAAATCCATTAACTTTTGCCGCCAGGTCAACATGGAAATTCTGGGTTTGGTGGAAAATATGAGCGGCCTGAAGTGCCCATACTGCGGGAAAATAATCGATGTATTTAAAACGCAGGGTGGGGAGCTAACCGCTCAAAAAGAGGGCTTGCGGCTTTTAGCGACGCTGCCGCTTGAGCTTGAAGTGGTGAAGGAAGGGGATGCGGGAGACATCAGCCTGCTGGATAACAAAGCGCTTTTAATTACACAGGAATTCAACAAAATGGTGGATGAAATTGTGAAATTAACAGATCCCAAAACATATTCTTCTGACCACAGTGATAAAGATTATGCTGGAAGACAATCAAGAACCGGTTGAACTGATTGGCACTGTAAAAATTTAAAGCTGACAAAAGGAGGTATACGATGGCTATAAACAAATCAAAACTGAAATATGTCCCGGGCGCGCATGGAAAAAAAAGACCGGACGCCGCTCATCTGGCTGGTCAATTTATCAGGGAGTGGCATCAACGTTATGTCAAACTGAAGGGCAAAAAAATTGAACCGTCTGAGATACCCCCTACAATCTGTTTTTCGCGTAAAATCGGCAGCGGGGCATTGGAGATTGCAGATCTTTTGGCCGAAAAAATCTATTATCGTGTCGTTGACCGGGAGTTGCTGGAGCATATGGCTAAAGATAAGGAAATGAGCAAAAAAACCGTTGAATTCTTTGATGAGCGCTATCCAGGAAAAATGTCAGAGTTGGCTTCGATGCTTTTCGGCGAAAAGTCATTTATCATGAGCGATTATGTAAAAATCTTAGTTGGCGCCGTATATACATTTGCAAACATGGGTTCTAGCATATTTGTGGGTAGAGGAGCCCATCTTATCCTGCCGAGGGATCGAGTGCTGGCAGCACGCATTATATGTTCGGATAAGTTCCGTATAGAGCGATTGGCCAATATTTTAGATGTGGAAGAAAATGAAGCCGAAAAATTGTTGCACCACATCGATCAGGAACAGCGGTCTTTTTTTAAAAAGGGGTTCGCAAAAAAAGATGCCTCACCTTACGAGTTTGATTTGGTTATAAACAGTGATTTTATTACTGAACCAGGTGGAGCAGCAGAAGTTATTGCATGTGCTTTCAGAGAAAAATTTGCAGCGGAATTGGAAGGAAAACCATTTGTAGATAGGAATGCGGCTTAATGAACTTAGTCAATTTCGCTCACAATTGGACGTCTTCGTTCCGGATACCAACAAAAAGGCATTAAAATGAAGGTAAAAATGACTTCTTATGAAAGCCCGGATTTTTATTTGCTCAAACGATATGATAATGTTGCCATACTCAAGCTTGGCAAAAATTTCCTGTCGAATGCCATTGATCTTGCCATCGAAAATCCTCTGTTGGATGTTTTTGACCATATTGCAGAAAACGATGAGATTAAGGTCCTGGTTATCATGAACTGTCCGGAGAAGATTGGACGTGAAGAATATATTGATTTTTTCCGGCAAGTCATTGCTAATGAATTCGAACGCAGGTCGATCCATCGAATGTGCAATATTTTTGATCAGCTCATTCTAAAATTAGTTGGTTTGAATAAACTTGTCATTCATACAGACTGTGGTGAAGTGATTCCCTTATTTCTAAATATGAGTCTTGCCTGCGATTATCGGATTGTCGCAACTCACACAATTTTTCAGAAACCTTATTTTGAATTGGGTTTTTTACCAAAAGGTGGTGGCGCCTTTTTTCTCTGCAAAATGTTGGGGAATAGCAAAACCCGACAGTTACTAGAGTCAGAAGAAGATATTAATGCCATTGCGGCCTTGGAACTTGGCATCGTCGATCAGGTGGTTCCCAATAAGGAACTCGAAAAAACGGCAATTCAGCTGGCTCTGCGTCTATCCAATAGACCGACACGCTCCTTGGCAGGAATCAAACGGCTGATAAATTATTCCATGAGAGATCTAGAAGATTACCTCAGCTTTGAAAACCAAGAGATAATTAAGATTATCGGAGCCTTTTAAATCAGGTATAGAAAAGTATTTTGAGTATCTGAGAATGAAAATGTTAGGGTAAATAATGAAAAAAATCCCTCGTATTCTAATGGCTATAGACGGATCTGAACGATCATTTGCCGCTTCAGTTTATCTTGGTAAAGTGCTTTCAAAACAGGCGAAGATTGTTGTTTTTCATGTCAGGGCTGAAGCACCGGAAGCCTTCAGAGATGTGAGTGCAGATCCGTTAACCGAAAAAGAAAATTATCCGCTCAGTGTTTGGAACACCCGCCAGGAGGAGCTTATCAATGAATTTATGACAGCAGCTTGTGATATATTAATTGCTTCCGGTTTTCCCAAAGAAGCCATATCGGTAAAGACCCAGACTATGAGATCCGGTGTTGCCAGAGATATCTTAAACGAATCGCACCAAAACTATGACCTATTGGTGATTGGACGAAGCGGAATAAGCAAAATTGAGAATATTACGCTGGGAAGCGTGGCTTCCAAGCTGGTTGACGTGGTCGCCTATCCTCCTATCATAGTTGTTGGGAAGAATACGAAATCCCAAAAAATTATCATTGCGATTGATGGATCCACAGAATCGATGAAGGCTGTGCAATGTGTCGCTGCTTTGTTAGGTCCGGCCGAATGCGAAATTTTGCTATGCCATGTCATCCGACCGTTAAGTGTTCAACAAATGGGTGCCAAAGAACTTTTCGTCCCAAAACATGAGGCCGATTGGATCGCAGCTAACCAAAGAAAAATTGTACCCGTAATAAACGAAGCCAAAAGACGCTTGGAGAAGGCGGGGTTTTCTAAAGAAAAAATTTCCAGTGAAATCTTGACGTATCAAAAAAGCAGAGCCGATGCTATTGTAAAAACAGCCACCGAAGGTGGCTTTGATACCATTGTGCTTGGGAGGCGGGGTCTTACTGCTGTCGGGGAGTTCAAGTTTGGGCGGGTAAGCAGAAAAATACTACAATTTGCCTATCGTAGCACCCTGTGGATAGTTAGCTAAGTATTGGATAGAAAATTCAATAATGAGCACTTTAAGTGGTTTCAAAAACTATTCTAAGGCTTTACTTGTTATTATTTGTTTTGTGCTTTCATTGGCAATTGGGGTTATTCGATATCTAACCGGACCGGAATGGGCAATTTCAGCTTTTTATTTATTCCCTATTATCCTGGCCACCTGGACGGCAGGAATCGGAATCGGAATTTTAATATCCCTTACGAGTGCTATATCATGGTTGGTAGCAGATCTGATGATGGGGAATGTTTTCTCGAATGCCATCATTCCCTATTTAAATGAGACTTTCAGGCTGTTTGTATTTTTGGTCATCACTTGTATCATCCATAAATTAAAAACTGCTCTGGAGAGCCAGAAAGAGCTTGCCAGGACCGATCCGTTGACCTCGGTTCTAAACAGGCGAGCATTTTATGATTTAGCGAATCTGGAGTTAAACAAGGTGCGTCGATATCAAACCCCTATTTCATTTTTATACCTTGATATAGACAATTTTAAAAAGATCAACGACAATTTCGGACACCAAATTGGTGATAAGCTTTTGCGTTCAGTCGCTAATACAATCGAGAATAATATACGTGCAATTGACCTGATTGTGCGATTCGGCGGCGATGAATTTGGTATTTTATTGGCCGAGACCGATGCAGAATCAGCCACCCAAGTCGTGGAAAAGCTTAAGAAAAAACTTTTAGAACTTGTGCTTGACAATGGATGGCCGGTCACGTTCAGTACCGGTGTGGCCACATTTATAAGTCCTCCAAGTACCATCGATGAAATGATAGACACAGCTGATGCTCAAATGTATTTCGCTAAGCAGAATGGGAAAAACCGGACTCGATATAAAGTAATTGCCGAGGAAAAGAAAACGTATAGTCTTGTGGAAACGACATCATAAGGAGGGGAGAGAAATGAAGCGCATAATAGGGTTAATCGTCAATCCCGTCGCCGGAGAAGATTTTGTCGAAGCATTTTCTTCATTTTATATGATCTTACCTAGAGCCAGTTTATTTGCCGCAATAGCCGCGCTGCAAAACCCTGCTTATATGAGGCGAAACGTTGGTCGAGTCATTGCAGAAAAAGAACGCACATGGAAGACACTAAATGAATTAGCAATGCACGTATATCCAAGCACCACCAATTTCTTGTTAGCTAAGACAGACATTCCCGACCTATCGAGAAAGTTGGATGACATTGGCATTCAAATTCTTGATCTCTCAAATCAATTGGCGCCAGGATTTATAAGGGTTTCAATAGGAACCCGTGATGAAAATAATGCCTTTTTACAGGGTTATACAAAAATTCGTGAGACCTATTCGGGTGCGTGTTAGGTCTGACGCAAGAAATCTGGCAGAAAATATAGGCTCAATTGTTAGGTGTATTTAAGCATATTGTAGACAGCGATGAGATTAAGGTCCTGGTGATAATGAACTGCCTCGAACAGATCACACAATCTTCAAGAAGCCTTATTTTGAATTAGAAACATTTTTTGGTGTTTGAAAATGCCTAAGATATCCCCTTTTCAAAGATACACCGGGCAATACGAAAATTGGTTTACCGATCACCGATGGGTTTATGAAGCTGAATTGCGGGCCGTCAAAGCCCTGTTGCCGGAAAGCGGCCGGGGATTGGAAGTCGGCGTGGGTACAGGCAGATTTGCGGAACCATTAGGGATTAAAACAGGGCTGGAACCTTCGGTGCGCATGCGAGAGATTGCCCGGAATAGAGGGATAAATGTCCTTGCCGGCGTCGCTGAGGATCTTCCATTTGGTGATGACAAGTTTGATTTGGTCCTGATGGTCACCACCGTTTGCTTTTTGGACGACACTCACAAAGCATTTCGAGAGGCCTATCGGGTTCTTGCAAACGGTGGTTTTTTTATAGCCGGAATCGTGGATCGCAACAGCCTGATCGGGCAAAAATATTTCAAACACCAAAATGAGAGTGTTTTTTACAAGATAGCCACGTTTTTTTCGGTAGATGAAGTGGCAAATATTATGCGTCAAGCCGGGTTCACGGATTTTATGTTTCGTCAAACGATTTTTCAAAGGCTCTCCGAGACCGATGATAAGGAGCCGGTTAGGTCCGGCTATGGGGAAGGATCTTTTGTAGTAATTCGGGGTAGAAAAGAGCAAGATTTTATGTGATAGAGATCAATTTTATGAGTTGAATGTCCGAATGGCACAATCACGGCAAAACTGGTGAAAGTCGGCACAAAAGCAATCAGGTGCCCAAAGTGCCATAAAAAGGCCAAAAAGATAATGTCCGCATGTACTTTTGAGTTAAAGGGTGGTGGATGGTATGCGGACGGCTATTCACATAAAAAAGAAGGAAGAAGCGCTAAAAAAAACTGCTGAATAAGAGACAGTAGAATTTTAATCAAAAGGAGATAAGTAAAATGCCAAGAGGTGACGGAAGAGGGCCACATGGCCAAGGCTCAGGTACAGGCAGGGGCATGGGACCCCGCGGTGGAGGTCGCGGTCGTGGTGGCGGTTATGGAGCAGGTCCGGGTGGAGACTGCATTTGTCCAAACTGTGGGGAAAGAGTCCCTCATCAATTAGGAACGCCCTGTTTTGAGCAGAAGTGCCCTAAATGTGGGGCTGCTATGACACGAGGTTAGAGAATTATGTTTGAAATTTAAGTAATTAGGAACCAGTAAAAATACATCCACCATAACTATTAGCTATGCAGTCCTGGGTTGCACTATTGTCACATACCTTCAAATGGATAATAGATGAGTTTAAAAAAAGGTTATATTCAGATTTATACGGGAAACGGGAAAGGAAAAACGACTGCGGCCTTCGGCCAAGCTCTGCGAGCGGCAGGCAGTGGTTTGAAGACCTTCATCGTTCAATTTATGAAAAATTCTCCTTATGGTGAAATACAAATTTTTAAACAAATACCCAATTGGGTCACATTCGAACACTACGGAAACGATTCCTTTGTTTTTTCAAATGAAACGGCAGGTGAAAAAGACAGATATATGGCACGGCAGGCATTCCATCGCGCGCGAAAAGCCATGTCAAGCGGTAAATTCGATATTGTCATTATGGACGAGGTTTGCGTTGCGGTTTTTTTTGCGTTGCTGAAAACACAAGATGTGCTTTCGTTGCTGGAAGAAAAACCTGGTTCCGTTGAATTGATTCTCACAGGGCGATATTGTCCGCCAGAACTAATTGAACGAGCTGATTTGGTAACCGAAATGCAAGAAATTAAGCACTATTATCAAAAAGGTGTGGCAGCCAGGAAGGGTATCGAGTCCTAACCCGGACAAGCCGCAAAAAGGTGCCATAAAAGTACAAAGTCACAAAGGAAACCCCAAAATAGAGTTCGTTATACCAATTTAGCTTTTTGAAAATGGCAACCTCGGTTAAATACACTTTGGCCGGTATTGATTGTACCAACGCCAAATACGTAATGAGCTGGAAGGAACTGGATGAGGCCGAAATTAAGAGCCACCTGAAATACACAAAGGATTGGGATCAGGCAAAACGGTTTGTGAAAACCAAGAAACAACTGCCTGAAGGATTACT
>Ga0316190_10001052_pt1 | contig 19723 bp, 23 predicted proteins | sample Eddworburrow2_MG_FD_204929 | JGI IMG/M metagenome (GOLD analysis project Ga0316190, IMG submission 204929) | Coastal sediment microbial communities from Maine, United States - Eddy worm burrow 2 | ecosystem: Environmental > Aquatic > Marine > Coastal > Sediment | place: USA: Maine | collected... | reverse complement strand
GGCCAAGCAGAAGGACTGGAGGGTTTGGGTTGCCTACTGCGGAGCGGCCGTCACCTCGCCCCCGCTGCAGATCATGCACGAGCGTCACTATGGACAACTTGAGGCGATCTTGATGGCCCGCCTTCCGGGTATCGAAGCAGAGCGGCGAATGCTCGCCGGAACTGTTGTCACCGTTATCGATGGAATTGGTCTGTACGCAACGGTGCAACCTCGCTCCTGGCCGCCGAACCGGCAGCGCGACACGCTGCGAACACTGCTGGCATCGTGCCTGCCGGCTCAGGCTGCCGTCGGCGGCGGGCAATCGAGTATCGGGCTCTGCCAGGGTTCCTGACAACTGCCGGGCCTCGGACGAAGTCGACCGGGAACACCATCACCAGAGCAGGGCCCGACGTCGTAGGCCGCGAGTATCGTCAGCGGTGACCTAGTCAACACCGCCAACCTGCCCGTAGAATCGGATCAGGCCCATATACTGGATCTTCCGAGTGAGTCGATACTTCGATGAGGAGAAAAACGTGAGTTTGCATCTGGGCGATACCGCCCCCAATTTCACTGCCGAGACCACCGATGGAGAGATCTCGTTTCACGACTGGAAGAAGGGGTCGTGGGCGGTGTTCTTCAGTCACCCTGCAGATTTCACCCCGGTCTGCACGACTGAACTTGGCCGCACGGCAGCACTGCAGAGCGAGTTCGCCGAGCGAAACACCAAGCCGATTGCGCTCTCGGTGGACCCAATCGATGACCATCGCGGATGGGCCCCTGACATCGGTGAGGTGGCCGGTACGGCCCTGAATTTCCCGATTGTCGCCGATCCCGATCGCAAGGTGGCCGAGCTTTACGACATGATCCATCCGGGCGAGGGTGACACGTCAACGGTTCGATCGGTTTTTGTCATCGACCAGGACGACAAGCTCCGCCTGACGCTGACCTACCCCAAGTCGGTTGGTCGGAATTTCGACGAGATCGTGCGGGTGATTGATGCGCTCCAGGCGACCGATCGGGACCCGATCGCCACGCCGGCTGACTGGCGTCCTGGTGACCGGGTGGTTGTTGCCCCCGGGATGTCCACCGATGATGCGAGGGCAAGGTTCAAGAACGTGGAAGAGGTCAGGCCCTACCTCAGGTTCGCCGACGCTCCCTCGTCCTGAATGAAGCCGAGGCCGGCTGGACACTGCTTCGCCGACCCGTTCGTCACACCACGCGGATGCCTGCCGATGGCTTCCTCTACGGCCGGTTGGTCGTATCCGTCGGCAGGTTCGACGCCATGGCCATCTGAGATGGGCGAGCCGTTGCGCATCGTGGTGATGGGGGTGTCAGCCTCGGGCAAAAGTACCGTGGCCCAGGCGTTGGCTGATCAGCTCGGGTGTCGCCATATCGAAGGCGACACCCTGCACCCTCGGGCCAACGTGGCCAAGATGGCCGCTGGCGACCCACTGGCCGACGCCGACCGGTGGCCGTGGCTGGCTCGGATTCGCCGCGAGCTGAGCCGGGGAGGTGTCGGCGGGCGGGGTGTTGTGGTTTCGTGCTCCGCTCTGCGGCGCTCCTATCGGGACCTGTTGCGGGATGCGGGCGGAGTCCGCTTCGTGTTCCTCGATCTCAGTGTCGCTGAGGCCACCCGCCGGGCCACCGATCGGGTGGGGCACTTCATGGACGCGTCGATGGTTGCCTCGCAGTTCTCGACGCTCGAGCGGCCTGACGGGCTCGAGGTCGACGTCACGGTGGTGGATGCCGCGGCCCCCGTCGACTGGATCGTGGGTCGGGCAATGGAGGCCTCCCTGGCCCCGTTCGGTGATGCCCCGCTGGCTGCCCTCCCGACCGAGCCCGCCTGCACGCCGGAGCAGGCCAGGTTGCCGCCGCCGTCCTGACAAGATCCGGCGCCGTCCTCCGCAAAGCACCTTGCCGGTTGCCGCCGCCACATCCTTCGCTGATTCGTTGGCGCCGGATGCCGTCGCTTCGACGGCATTGCCATCGCATGATCGTCCTGACCTTGTCGCTGGCACGGAATACGTCATTCGGCGTAGACGGATAGTCTCCCAAGGTGCGGCTTGATGGCTCCGATGTGCTATCCCTACTGGAACTTCCTGCGACACTGGAAGCCGAACCCGCTCCTGATTTTGAGACGGTGCTCACCCTCATCAGCACGCTGATTCCATGTGACAGTGCGTCCTTCAACGACATGACGCTGGCTGCAGGCGACTTCCGCTATGCGGTCGTGCCCGAGGGCGACCAGGAGCTGGCCCGACGACTCAAGCCGGACTATGACCGATATGCACATCAGCACCCGCTGATCAACCGAACGCTTCAAGACAGGACAACGAGGGCGATCCGCTTCTGCGATGTTCCTGAAGAACCGATAACTGACACCGATCTCTACCGTTACTTCTATGAGCCTTTTGGCGTCCGCTTTCAACTTGTGGTGCAGTTGCCTTCGCCGCCCGACGTCGTGGTGGGGAATGCCCTGAACCGAAGTGCTGAGATGGGTGAGTTCAGCGACCGTGACGTCGAGATGCTCAATGGTTGGGCGGGGTATCTCGCCATGCATCACCGTTTGGTGATGTCTGCGGGACGTTCCCGGGCGATGGCGGACGTGGCCGACGGCGATGGCGGACGTGGCCAACGGCGACGGGTGGGCGGTGCTCACCGTTCGCGCCGACGGCCTGATCGAGGCGTCCTCAGCGAGATCGCTGTCACCCGAGCTCAAAACTGGCCAGCGTGTGTCCGCTGTTGTCGCTGATCTGATTACAACTGGAGTCGATGGCGGAACGGCGACGGCAAGCCACGATGTGACGGTTGGCGGCGATCGCTGGCGCCATGTTGTGCACCCGAGCGACGTGGGACCGACCGTGTTGCTGATGAGGAGACTGGGCGACGAATCGGCGGAGGTCGCGCCCCATCGGGACGTAGGTCTCACCCAGCGTCAAGCCGAGGTGGCACTGGAGTTGGCGCGTTCCGGTGGTACGAACGCTCAGCTGGCGCGCTCGCTTCAGATGTCGGCGGGCACGGTCAAGAGACATCTTGAAGCCGTCTTCCGCGTGCTCGGCGTCGACAGTCGCGGTGGAGCGGTCGTCGCCCTTCGCTCTACGGGGACGCACGACCTTCAGTCCTGAGTTCAAGAGTTGGCTTCGCTGGTACGGCCGGTGGGGGAGGGAGCGAGGGGTTCGGGTGGGTGGCGCTCCTGCTTGGGACGTTGCTGGGCTCCGCCGTGGCCTAGATTGGCTCTACCGGTGGCGACGGCGCCTGTCGGGCCCAACCGAACGGGAACTTCAACCAATGGCTGTGAACTCAGAGCGTGTCGACCTTGATGTCCGAATGGGGACTGCTGAAACACATCAGACGGTGCATGTAGCCACGGGGGGATTGATCACCGATGAGTCTGGGCTCATCCAGGCATTGACCGTTCTAGATCGGGAACCCGAAGAAGGTTGGAGCCTCGGCGAGTCAGTGGTCCGCAGCGCGGTTGGCGTAGGCCTCCAAGAGGCGGGGCCCGTCGAGGTCACGGACGAACGGTAGTGGGTTGATCCCCTCGGCGATGATGTAGTCGCTGACCGCCGCTCTGGTGACGGACACCAGAGCGGCAGGGTCCCACGGTTTGGCTATGTAGTGATTGAGATCGGCCCCATTGACCGCACGGATCGTGTCGGCGTGACCAGCCTGACCGGTGACGAGCACCTTGCGGGTGGCGGCCGTCGCCGGTGCGGCGTTGAGTTCGATGAGGAAGTCGACGCCGCTGGTACCTGGGAGACGGTGGTCGGCCAGCACCAGGGCGAGTAGATCACCATCGGCGTTGATGTCGTCGAGTGCGGCGCGGGCGTCGGCGATGTCGTCGGCGGTCTCGATCCGCAGCGTTGCCCCCAGCGATTTGAGGTCGCGCCTGAGAGCATCGCGCACTTCGGCTTCGTCCTCGATGATAAGCACGGCGAGTCGGTTCATGCGGTTGCCTCCCCAGTCTGCAGGGTACTGTCGACCGGAAGTACGACCGTTGCCACGGTGCCGTCGTGGTCATGATCTTCGGATGTGAGATCGATCGTGCCGCCGTGGGCGTCGACGATCTGGCGGCAGATCGACAAGCCGAGTCCCGACCCGAAGCTGACGTGGCCGTGCTTGGTGGTGAAGTGGGGGTCGAACATCTGGTGTCGGATGGCGGGATCAATGCCTGGCCCGCTGTCGAAGATGCGCACCCGGACATGGGCCGGGTCGGGTGCATCGATATGAAGCCGGAGGTGGCCAAACGGTCCGGCAGCGTCGAGGGCGTTGGAGATGAGGTTGGTCCACAGTTGTTGTAGTTGGCCCGGCCGCACGGCTGCGGAGGGAATAGGCTCGTAGGTTCGTTCCATCGTGGCGGTGGTGATGCGATGGCCGACCAGCCGGAGAGCATCCTCAACGGTTTCGGTGATGTCGATGTCGACCACGATCGGGTTGTCCTCACCACCCCGGAGATATGACCGCAGGCTCTTCACGAGGTCGCCAATGCGGGCCGATGCCGTGGTGATGTTGCGCAGCTCGGTGCCGAGCTGATTGGCGATGGTTAACCGCTCGATGGTGGCGGGGGAGCGGGCCAGGTTTGTTGCCTCGTCCAGATCGGTCACACCGGCCCCAACCAGGCGCTCCGCCAGGGAACGATCGCCCAGGTGCTCGCTGATGGCGCGCCGGGCGGCGCGGAGGTCTGCCGACACCGCAGCCTCCCGGTGTCGCGCCCGTTCGATGCGATCTGCGGTTTCGTCGTCATCCAGCAGGTTGATGACATCGGTCAGTAGGTGCTCAGCGGCCCGGGCCAGGGCCGCCGTCGGGTTGTTGAGCTCGTGGGCGATGCCAGCGGCGAGTTCACCGAGGGTGGCCATGCGGGCCTGTTGGATCAGTGCCGCTTGGGCCTCCCCCAAAGCGTCGAGGGCGCCTGCCAGTTGGTCGCGCTCGGCTTCAAGCGATGCGTTCAGCACATCGATTCGTACCTGCAGGTCGTCAGCGTCGCGGAGGCGATTGGCCAGGGTGTTGACGAGTGTTCGGGTCAGTAGCGGGCCGACATCGGACTCAGCGGCAACGGCCCGGGCGAGCTGACCAAGGCTGACCGGCAGCGCACGGACCTCGGTGACGGCGCGCACCTCGAGGAAGGCATGTTGCTGGGTTGCAAGCGAGAGTAGCCCGACGATCGGGCCCGTGCCTTCACGGTGCACGGTGCGATGGCCGGCATCGGTGTGGCGTCGTAGCTCCACCTCGCCCTCAAGGATCAGGTAGATCCCGCCCACATCGGCCCCTTGTTCGAGCAGAACCGACCCTGGTCCCACACGCAGGCGCGGTGGGTGGCCGAGTACCTGGTCGAGAGCGGCGACCAGGCGATCAACCACCTCGTCGGGACCGAGGCGGGGTTCGAGCAGTACGTGGCGGGAGTCGTCGTCGCCGCTGCCGGGAGCGGCCCGACGCTGAGCTATGCGGCGCCGGGCCCGCCTGCGGTCATCAGGCTGGATCAGATCGCCGTAGACGTCAAGTCCGTCGGGGTCGTGCTCGACGTGGTAGGTGGCGAGTTGCGCCCGCAGCTGTTCACGTAGTCCGATGCGGGACCAGGGGCGGGTCAACATGCCTTGCAACGCACCCCGGGAGAGGGCGGCGTCGACGTCGCTGAGCGAGGCGGCCTGGGTGACCAATACCAGCCTGGTGGGCGACAGTACCGGATCGGCGTGCATGGTGAGGGCCAATTCGGCGCCGCTCATGCCCGGCAGGGTGCGCTCGACGAACGCCACCGGCAAAACGGCGCTGTCGGCGATGACCTGCTCGGCCACGGTGAGACCCTCCTCGGCCGTTGACACCCCGACGATCTCCGTTGAGAGACCGACCAGTTCGGTCAGGTCGTTGATCATGGTGGTGCGGAGTTTGTCGTCGTGCTCAACCACGAGCAGGTGCGGCCGGCTCACGGCAACAGCCCCAAGGTGTCCCACAGAGGTGGGGCGGCCAAGGCAACGAGCACGGCGCCGATGGCACCCACTACGACGCCGGTGCGGGCGAGGTCACGTGTTTCGACCGCTCCCGTGGCAAAAGCCACCGCGTTCGGGGGTGTGCTGACCGGAAGCGCCATCGCCAGCGACGAGGCAATGGCGATGACGACGGCGGCCAGCGCCGGATCGAGGTCGATGGCGCTCGATGCGGCCAGGCTCACCCCGATGGGGATCAACAGGTTGGCGGTGGCTGAGTTGGAGATCACGGTGCTCATGACGAGGGCAAACAGGGTGAGCCCACCAACCAGGGCAAGGCGGGGCAGGCTCGACCAGTTGACCAGCCCGACCATCCAGACGTCGAGGCCTGATGCGGCAACGCCCGAGCCCAGGGCGATGCCGCCACCGACCAGCCAGAGGACGTGCCAGTTGACCCGCCGCAGGTCGGCGGAGTCCATGACGCCGGTGGCGAGCAGCACCACCACCGGAACGAAGCCGACGATGGTGGAGGGAACGCCGTGCAGGGGTTCGCTGAGCCACAACAACACCGTGGTGGTAAAGGTGACGTAGAGGATCACGGCGTGGAAGGAGCGATCGAAGTCGCCACCGAGGTGGATATCGACCTGATCGGCCTGGGCCGGGAACTGGCGCATGATGACCAACCAGGCCACGCTGAGGACCACCACCACGATCGGCACGGCGAGGGCCATCCAGGTGAGGAAGTCGATTCGGATTCCCTCGTCGGCGAGACGGCCAAGGGCGATGGCGTTGGGTGGACTGCCGACCGGGGTTCCGATACCAGCGATGTTGGCGGCAACCGGGATTGAGAGCGCCAGGCCGGTGCGGAGCGGGTCGGTGGGAGCCAGGGTGGCGGAGACGGGAAGGATGACCGCCATCATCGCCGCGGTGGTGGCGGTGTTCGACATAAACATCGACAGCAGGGCCGTGATCACCATGAGGCCACCGACGAGCGATGCCGGGTTGCGTCCGAAGGGCTTGAGTAGCACCCCCGCCAGGTTGCGGTCGAGGCGGAACTTCGCCGCCGCGTCGGCGAGGAAGAACCCGCCGAGGAAGAGCATCAGTACCGGGTGGGCCAGCGCTCCGTAGAACGAACTGAATGCGGGCGCCTCGAAACTGTCCGAGACCGGCACGATGGCCTCGTCGGAGATGAGGGTGATCTCGGAGAAGATGATGACGGCGGCGGTGGCATGTAGCGGGATTGCCTCGCTGACCCACAACACCACGGCGGCACCAAAGATGGCCAGCATTCGCCGACCTTCGATGGAGAGGTCGCCGATCGGGAACATCAATGGGATGGCGGCCCAAGCGATCGCCAACGCCACACCCACCACCGACCTGTTGCGGAGCCAGTCGAAGCCGACCCCGTTTGTTGGGGAACCCAGTGTCGGCACGACTGGAAGGGTACTGGTCGCAGTCGTTGGTCGAGACGGCTCGTGCCGTGGGTCAAAGACCACAGCGCAGGGCACGGGCCAACAGGCTTTGAACCCGGCCTGCCCCTGGGAGGATGCGGGTTGTTCCCACCCCAGGGGCGCGGCCGATAGCCAGTTGGTGCGCTTGGCCGTTAGCTAGTCAATGGCAGGGTGATCAGGTGGGGTCGGGGTTCATTTCCCAATGCTCAGGTGAACGCCACAGCGCCGATTGGGTGAGGTTGCGAATGGCGCTCATCTCGCTGGGGATGCGGTCGTTGAGCTGGATGAAGAGTTCTTCGTGGGCGAGGATCTCCTTGGTCCAGTCTCCGCGGTCGATTGACATTGCCTGCCGGAAGTCGGCGTCGGTGAAGTCCTCAAGACCGGTCCAGTTGATGTCTTCAAAGCGGGGCATCCAGCCCAATGGACTTTCGAGGGCATACGCCTGTCCATGGGAACGTTCGACGATCCACTGGAGTACACGCATGTTCTCGCCGAACCCCGGCCATACGAAGTTCCCATCCTCATCGCGCCGGAACCAGTTGACGCCGAAGACACGCGGCGGGTTCTGGATCGTGCGACCGAACGCCAGCCAATGGTTGAAGTAGTCGCCCATGTGGTAGCCAGCGAAGGGGAGCATGGCGAACGGGTCACGCCGAACAACTCCCTGCTCGCCGAACGCCGCCGCCGTCGTCTCCGATCCCATCGTGGCCGCCAGGTAGACACCGTGGGCCCAGTTGAACGACTGATAGACGAGCGGCATGGTGCCCGAGCGTCGACCACCGAACACGAAGGCGTTGATCGGTACCCCGCCAGGGTTGTCCCAGTCGTCGTCGATCACCGGGTTCTGGTGGGCGGGAGCGGTGAAGCGGGCGTTGGGATGGGCCGCCTTGACCTCGGAGTCGGGCGTCCAGTCCTGGCCCTTCCAGTCGATGGCGTGGGCCGGGGGTTCGCCGTCCATACCCTCCCACCAGATGTCGCCCTCATCGGTGAGGGCCACGTTGGTGAAGATCGTGTTGGAGGTAATCGTGGCCATGGCGCTGGGATTGGTGCTGGTTGAGGTGCCCGGAGCGACGCCAAAGTACCCGGCTTCGGGGTTGATGGCGTAGAGCTTGCCGTCTTCGGCGGGCTTGATCCAGGCGATGTCGTCACCAACGGTGGTGACCCTCCAGCCTTCACTCTTGAAGGCGTCGGGCGGTTCGATCATGGCGAAGTTGGTCTTGCCGCAGGCGCTCGGGAACGCGGCGCCGATGTAGGTCTTGGCGCCAGCGGGGTCGGTGACGCCCATGATCAACATGTGCTCGGCCAACCAACCCTCGTCGCGACCCATGGTCGAGGCGATCCGCAACGCCAGACACTTCTTGCCAAGCAGCGCGTTGCCGCCGTAGCCGCTGCCATAGGACCAGATCGAGCGCTCCTCGGGGAAGTGCACGATGTACTTCTCCGTCGGATTGCATGGCCAGGCAACGTCGGCCTCGCCCGGTTGGAGCGGAGCACCAACGGTGTGGGCGGCAGGCACGAACTTGCCGTGGGCGCCGAGGACGTCGAGCACGGCTGAACCCATGCGGGTCATGATCTTCATGTTGACCACGACGTAGGGGGAGTCGGTGATCTCCACACCGATCTGGGCGATCGGCGAGCCGAGTGGGCCCATGCTGAATGGGACCACGTACATGGTGCGGCCCCGCATCGCTCCGGCGAACAGGCCACCGAGAATCGTTTTCATCTCCGCCGGGTCCATCCAGTTGTTGGTCGGCCCTGCGGATTGACGGGTGCGGCTGCAAATATAGGTGCGATCCTCGACCCGGGCGACGTCGCTGGGGTCGGAGCGGGCGAGAAAGCTGGCGGGACGTAATTCTTCGTTCAACTTGATGAACGTGCCAGCGTCGACCATCAATTGCGTGAGCTTGTCGTACTCAGCATCGCTGCCGTCACACCAGTGGACCTCTTCCGGCTCGCACAGTTCGGTCATCTCTGCGACCCATGATCGCAGCGCTTCATTCTGGAGATTGTTTGGAGTGCTCATCGCTATTGACCCTATAACGCATCTCCACTGCACGGTACGGACCTACGTCATGAATCGATTGAGCTCTTCGTGTATCTGTTCAGGGGTGATCGCGCGGATAGTGGGGATGTCCGCCGCTGTGCGCGCGATTGGTGGTAGACCGTTGGTGCAGACGGGGATCGGATTGCTGAGTTTGAGGCCGAGAATGTTGCTTTGCGGGCGGTGATTGAGGCGTTGGAGGCCCGGATTGTGGGGTTGGAGTGGGCTGCGAAGGCAAAACAGAGCGAACGGCGTGAGGGTCGGGCTGAGCGGCGCCGCAAAGCGCGAGTCAAAGCGAAGGAGTTGTCGCAGCCGAAACCTGTGAGACGCCCTGGCAAGCAGCCCGGCACGCCGGGCACGACGTTGGGGTATGTGACTGATCCTGACGAGGTCGTAGATCATGTTCCCGGTTTATGTGATGGGTGCGGCCACGATCTCGGCGACGCAGCAGTGAACAAAATCGAATCCCGTCAGGTTCATGATCTACCCGTGCGATCTTTGACCGTGCCCGAACACCGCGCTGAGGCCCGCCAATGTGAGTGTGGGATCTCAAGCAAAGCTTCCTTTCCGGCCCCGGCAACAGCCGCTGCGTGTTACGGGCCAGCGCTACGAGCGGTAGGCGTGTATCTGCTGGTTGGTCAGCATCTGCCCGTGGCCCGCACCGCGGATCTACTCAAAGAGATATGCGGGGCCCCAGTATCCACTGGGTGGCTAGCGTCGTTGGCGACCGAAGCCGCTGGCGGGCTCGACACCTTCGTTGAGGTGCTACGCCAGCAGTTGATCAGCGAAGACGTGATCCACGCTGATGAGACCGGGGCTCGCATCTCCGGAGCCCAGTACTGGTTCGATGTGGCCTGCACCGATCTGATCACCCTGTTGGAGTGCCACCCCAAACGCGGAACCGAAGCCGTCAACGACATTGGTGTCCTCCCCTTTTTCGGTGGGGTACTGGTCTCTGACGGGTGGAAACCGTACTGGTCCCTGCCATGGGCTCGAATACGCACTGTGCTGCGCTCATCTACTCCGCGATCTCGCCTCGATCGCCGAAGTCGCTACCCACCAGGCCTGGGCCGACCGCCTCGTCGACCTCCTCATCGAAGCCAAAGGTGCGGTCGACGCTGCGATCGCGGGCGGGGAAACCCGGACTCGCCCCAGCGCAGCTACGCCGATTCCGTACCGCCTACAGCAAAACCATCAACACCGGCTGTACCGCGGTGCCAGAAGGACACAAAACCGGGTCCTGGGACCGCGTGGCCCCCAACCTCCTCACCCAACTCTTCCACGGCCAACCCTGGATCCCACCCCTCACCGGACCAAGCCCACCCTGACCACACAAGGACCTGAACAGTCCCTCTTCGTCATCGGTTTGCTCAGTGGCCACCGGTGGTTTGGCCTGATGTTTTTCGGTGCAGGAGCTCAGCATGACGGTTGAGTCCGACCAGTTCGGCCTCGATGCCGCGGTCGGCGAACTTGGTGACAACGGCGTCGATGGCGACAACGGCTGAGGTGTCCCAGATCCGGGCATTGGAGAAGTCGATTTCGATCTGGTTCACCTTGACCGCGTCGTAGTCGAAGGCGTGCATGAGGTCGGTGGTCGAGGCGAAGAACAGTTGGCCACTAACGGCATAGAGCCGTTTGACGTTGTCGGGGTCGACGACACTCGTGACTCGCACAATGTCGGAGACCTGACGTACGAAGAACACCGCCGAAAGCAACACCCCGGCACCGACGCCATAGGCGAGGTTGTGGGTGAAGACGACAATGGCAACCGTCGTCACCATGACGGCCGTTTCGGTTCGGGGCATAAGGGCGAGGCGGTTGGGGCTGACGCTCGACCAGTCAAAGGTGCCGACCGCAACCATGATCATCACTGCAACCAGGGCAGCCATGGGGATTTGGGCCACCAGACCACCCAAGGCGAGGATCAGGACCAGGAGGAAGACACCCGATGCCAGGGTGGAGAGACGGGTGCGGCCACCGGTCTTGTGATTGATCATCGACTGGCCAATCATGGCGCACCCCGCCATGCCGCCGAAGAAGCCGGTGGCGATGTTGGCGATGCCCTGCCCTCTTGATTCGACGTCCTTGTCGGATCCGGTGTCGGTCATGTCGTCGAGCAACTGGGCGGTAAGCAGCGACTCCAGCAGGCCGACCAGGGCGAGGGTGATGGAGAACGGAAGGATGACCCGCAGGGTTGTCAGCGAGAAGGGAACGTCGGGCAGTCCGAGTCCTGGTAGTGCGCTTGGCAGTTCACCCATGTCGCCAACCGTCGGTAGATCGAGATCGAGGGTGATCGCCGCCGCCGCCAGCACGATGATGGCCACCAGGGGGGAGGGCACGGCCTTCGTCAGTCGGGGAAGGCCGTAGATGATGGCCAATCCGAGCCCGATGAAGGTGAGGTTGAGGGGGAGTGCATCCCGATTGGCGGCCTCGCCGAGCAGGATATGAGGCACCTGGGCCAGGAAGATGAGGATTGCCAGTGCGTTCACGAACCCGACCATGACCGTCCGGGGGATGAAGTGCATGAGTTGGCCAATGCCGAGATAGCCAAACCCGACCTGGAGGAAACCCGCCAGAATGGTGGCGGCGAAGAGGTGGCCGACGCCGTAGTCAGCCACCAGCGGTATCACCACGAGAGCCATGGCCCCGGTGGCGGCGGAGATCATGCCCGAGCGGCCACCAGTGAAGGAAATAATGATGGCAATCGTGAACGAGGCGTAAAGGCCGACCTTGGGATCGACCCCGGCGATGATCGAGAACGAGATCGCCTCGGGAATCAGGGCAAGGGCAACGACCAGACCTGCGAGCAGCTCGGTCCTGGGGTTGGTGAGCCAGTCGCTCCGAAGGCTCTCGGCGGACAACAGACCGCGTTCAGCTACTACTTGGCGTTGAGGCAATGCAGGCACCCGTTCATCACGTCGGCAACGCCATTCGGTATTCGGGGCGCCCGTACACGGTAGGCTCTTCATTCGGACTACTCACCGTGACTGTGATCACACCAGGCAGTTCGGCCCATGCTGTGCCAGGCTTGGTCGGTGACTGGCGAACGACCGAACATCGTGCTCGTGCTGGCGGACAACCTCGGCTGGGGAGAACTCGGTTGCTATGGCGGTGGGGTGCTGCGGGGCGCACCGACTCCTTGTCGCGATGCGCTGGCGGGCGAGGGCTTGCGTCTGACGAACTTCAACGTCGGGAGCGATTGCGTGCCGGCCCGCTCGGCCCTCATGACCGGGCGTCACCCGATACGTACCGGTGCCCTACAGTCGATCCCGGCTGGCCTGCCCCAAGGGCTGACCAGGGGGGAGGTGCTTCTCCCCGAGCTGCTTTCGTCGGCGGGCTACGCCACCGCCCACTATGGAAAGTGACACCTGGGCGATCAGCCCGAGCGTCTCCCGACTGCTCGTGGCTTCGATGAGTGGTTGGGGCTGCCCCGCACCCTGAACGAAACCGACTTCACCGTGTCACTGGGGTTCGACCCGAGCGTGGCGGTGACCCCCTACCTGATGGAGCGTCGCTCCGGGGCGGAGTCGACGAACGTTGAACTGCTCGACGTGAACAGCCGCCGTCTGATTGACGCGTCCACGATGAAGGGCATTTCGGTGAACACGCTGAACAGCAAGGCTCCGAGCGCGACACCGACGACGTTGTCGAGCAGCGTGATCGCCGAGATGAGCCGAGCGTTCGCCCTGTCGAGCTGGTCTCCGTTCACCAGCATCGGCACTGCTGCCTGCGATGAGGTGTCGGCGAGGATCTCACCAGCGCCGAGCCCGAAACCAATGGCGATCAGCCACCAGATGTTGGCAACGTCGGTTGCCATTCCGACAAGCAAGATAGTGATGAGGCCGCCTCGGAAGAGTTGGGCGACGACAATCAGCCGGCGGCGATCAACTCGGTCGACGATGGCGCCGCCGATAGGCCCCAAAATCAACCATGGGAGCATCGCTGCGGCTGCGACAAGCGAGATCAGTCGAGCGTCGCTGGTGAAGCTCAGCGCAAGCAGTGGGAACGCTCCGACTCGGATCCCGTCGCCCAGGTTGGACACCGCCGAGGCCCCCAGAAACCGGTCGAAGTCCCGACCCAGAGAAGAACCACCGGCGCTCATACGACACCACTACACCACGGCTCGCTACGTACCACTCGATAACGCCCGCTCGTAGTCACGGACCCAGCCAACGAGCCGCCACTCGATACCGGCCCCGGTGCAGTGCCCGATAATCCCGGCTGTCGGGATACTCCGCTCTGGTCTGGGGTGAATGTGGGTGGGAGTGTTGATCCCGTCTCCCCGGGAGGCTGGGTCACCGAGAGGCCGATCATGGCCAACGACCACCACACCCACGCACTACCGGCCGAGATCTTTCACCCTGACGATCCGCTGGTCGTGTCCGAACGTCTCGCTGTCGCAGCGTTCCTGGCCGGCTACTCCGGCGGCACCAGGGTCAGCTACACCACCGACCTTCGGATCTTCGCCGAGTGGTGCCACGGCCGCGACCTCAACCTGCTCACTGCGAAACGCCCACACCTGGAGCTGTTCGCACGCTCGATGGAACACGAAGGCAAGATGCCCTCCACGGCAAGTCGGCGGATCTCGACGCTGTCGTCGTTCTACAAGTACTGCCACATCGCAGAGATCATCACCCGCAACCCCGCAGCGAACGTCCGCCGACCCAAAGTCCCTGAAGAGTCCCGCACCCTTGGGTTGGATCGCAACGAACTCGGCGCCTTGTTGGTCCAAGCCGGCCTCGGCGACCTACGCGACGGCGCACTCATTACACTGTTCGCGTTGAACGGCCTCCGAGTCTCCGAAGCCCTCAACGCCGACATCGACGACCTCTCCGACGAACGAGGCCACCGAACGTTGGCGATTGTCCGCAAAGGCGGCAAACACGTCACGATCCCGCTCGCCCCACGCACCGGCCGAGCACTCGATCTCTACATCGCCGACCGCACCGTCGGGCCGATCTTCCTCGGTGTCGAAGGAGGACGAATGGACCGGTACTACGCGGACCGTATGGTGAAACGGCCGACGAAGAAAGCCGGGATCAACAAGAAGATTTCACCCCACTCGTTGCGGCATTCGTTCATTACCGCAGCCCTCGACGCCGGCGTACCGCTCCGAGACGTTCAAGAAGCCGCCAGCCACACCGACCCCAGAACCACCATGCGATATGACCGGGCACGACGCAGCCTCGACCGCCACGCCACCTACATCGTGTCCACCTTCATCGCCGGAGCCACACGACCCGGCTGAACAGCATTGGCGGTCCGAACGCGTTGGATTCAGCTCTCCGCTGGGCGGCGGACTCTGAGGTCGCCGTTTCGGAACACAGCAACACAGCCGCCCAGATCCTCGATCGCGTTCTGTTCGACCAACTCGCTGAGCGTCCGGCACACAGACACCGCAGACTGGTCGTCGACACGCAAAACGAGAATGCCAGCATGCGAACCAGGCGGGTAACGCTGAACATCGCCGAAACCGCGGTCGAGAGTGATCACCAGGCGTTCCACCTCGGTCGCTGCCGCAGAGACGGTTGGATCATCAGCGCCGGCCAGGCCCTCGTCTTCTACTGAGTCAACGTCGTGACCAGCTTCGGCGAGAACCGCTTTGGCGCTGCGAGGCAGGTTTTCGTCGAGCTTGATCTTCACCGCGCTGCGACAGCCGGATACTGATCTCGGGCGAGTTCTGCCCCGTGCGCGGCCGCAGCTCTGATTCCCTGAGCGGTCAGCGTCGGGTAGTCCTCGATGATGTCTGCCTCGGTCATCCCCGCAGCAAGGCAATCCAGGACAACACTGACCATGATCCGTGTCCCACGCACCACAGCCTGGCCGTGGCACACCAACGGATCCCGAACGATCAAGTCCTGCTGCTCACCAGTCATAGGCACAAGCATAGATCGACCACAACCAGCCGCCGAGCCGCAACCCCACGGCCAACATCCACCACAGCGAGATGCGGCCAGAAACCACTCGATAACACGAGCGAATAGCCCCGGCTTCGAGCGCCGGTCAGGTGCACTACTTCGGCCCCTATGTGACGCCACAAATTCACGGGCATAGCTCCCCCCTCAACCGTGATGTCACAGAAGTGCGGCACAGCGCTGAGGTTGAGGAGCATGGCGTCCGGCGTTGCGGCAATGCCGGACTCCGTCGTGACGAATCACGAGTGCAGATCGCTCAGCGATGAGCGGACAGTCGAGTTCAGGCTGACTCGGTCGGCCAAGGACGCTCGACAGATCCCGCAGTCCGATTTGGGCGAGGTCTCCGTGGGTATCGATCGCCCGCTTCGGTTCCTGGGAAACCTCCAGGCCCGGACCGCTCGAGGCGATGCGGAATCAGCATCGTCTGAAGCGCAGAGAAGACAAACAGCAGCGACGACACAGCGATCAGAGCGACAAGGACCGAGATGTCGGGGATGAGCGATACCAGCAGAACAGCAGCGACGAACGCTGTCCTCAAGACCAAGTGCGTCGCGACGATGGTCAGTCGCTTGGCCCTGCTGAACGGATGCATCTCCGAAAGATACTTCAGGACGGTCAGCCGATTCTGCCGGGCGGTCACTGCGGCGCTAGTTCGGGGCTCCGTGCTGGTGCTGTTGGGTTGCTTTGATGAAGTCTGGATGTGCGCCTTTGATGATGACGCCGATCCGCTTTTCGTAGGTGGCGGTGATGTCTTTGACTTGCCCTTCTGCGAAGGGCAGTTTGCCCCAGGGATGGCGTGAGTCAGTCACTGACTTGAGGAGGAACCAGGAGATGGTGCTGATGGGAAAGAACAGCCACGGCCAAACGGCGGTGCGGCGAGCCTGAACGGCGACGACCTTGGTGGCGGGAAGTCCGGATCTGACACAGACCATTGGGAAGTCGCCGAGTTGAAAGCGATCGAGCCAAGTCACGTACTTCACTCTCCGAGTGTTTCAGACAGCTCGCAGCGAGCGCCATCACGTGATCCATCGACTGGAGGGAACCCACCTCGCCGCCACTCGGTAACAGGCGCTCGTAATCACGGACGAGGACATCAAGCGACCACTCGGGAACGGCCCAAGCAGAGCACTGCATAGTCCCAGTGAGGTTTCAGACAAGTGTGAGCGACGTTGGGCGCTGAGAGTCAGAGCGACCGGTTACGGCGGCTGCTGCTCGCGCCGTGGTCGAGCGGGAGCTACTGTCGGTGCATGGTTGTCAGCGTGGTGTTCGAGACACACTCGTGGAGCGAGGACAACGATTGCGGAATCGCGACAGGTTGGCACCACGGGAGGTTGTCATCTGAAGGACGACACCTGGCTGGCGAACTTGGTGATCGCCGTAGCGACGACGGCATCGACATCGTCTTCACCTCAGATCTGCGTCGAGCAGTCGAGACAGCCGAGATCGCCTTCGCTGGTACCGACACTCCGATCCTGCATGACTGGCGGCTACGCGAGTGCAACTACGGCGCCGGTAACGGAATGCCCGCTGCCCAACTGCATCGGAACAAGGCCCGCTACATCACTACTCCGTACCCCGAAGGAGAGAGTTGGACGAGAGCGGTCGAACGAGTCGGCTGGTTCCTCGACGACATGACCCGCCACGCCGACGGACAACGGATCCTCGTTGTGGGGCACGTCGCGACGTACTGGGGCATCGTTCACTGCACCGTCGGCACTCCTGTCGCTGACCTGATCGCAGACGGGTTCGATTGGAAACTGGGCTGGGAATTCGAGCTGACCGGCAGCGTGGGAGCTGACCGATGCAGGTGATTGGTCACCGAGGCGCGTCAGCTGAAGCGCCCGAGAACACCATGGCGGCCTTCACTCGCTCGCTGGAACTCGGTGCTGACGGCTTCGAGTTCGACGTGCAGCTCACCAGCGACGGACACCCCGTCGTGATCCACGACGCCATGTTGGAACGAACAACCAACGGGTCGGGCCCCGTGTTCGAGGCGTCCCTCGAACAGATCCGTTCGTTGGATGCTGGCAGCTGGTTCAACCCAGTGTTCGCAGGTAGCCAAGTCTCACTATTGGACGAGGTGCTTGCGCTGCCAGCTGCTGTGTTCGAGCTGGAGATCAAGACCCAAGGTCGAGCGGTGCTCGACGCCGTTCTCGCGGTTGTCGACCGGGCCGGGGTGTTCGATCGGGTGAAGTTCACCGGTTGGGATCACGCCCTGCTGTGCAGGCTGAAGACCGAACGTCGGCATGCGACGATCGGTTTGTTCGCTCAGCGACCGCAACCATGGATGAACGACGCCGTGTTCGAGCGATACATCCTTGGAACCGCAGAAACCGCCGGGTTCGACGTGGCTCATGTCTACGCCGGTGTGCTGACCGAACAAATTGCGGACGGACTGGCTGAGCTGGGCTACGCGGTCCACGCGAACGACGCTGTCGGGCACGAGGACATTCAGCAAGCCATCGACGCTTGTGCCACTTCGATTTCGCTGAACGATGTCGCTCTTGCCATGTCGACCCTCCCCTGAGTCCGCATTCATTCGAGATGTGGGCGATTGCGTCGTCTCTGTGGCCCGCTGCTTTCCGGGCCTCCCGGTCTACGTTTACGCATCGCCCCATGGACAACGTCGCTGCCTCGGTGTCAAGCGTGGCCTCGGCACCGCTGGGCCGGTCGACTTGTTGGAGCGGGACTTCACCGCGACCGCTCCGGGGGAGGTGTTCGTTGGGGACATCACCTACATCCCTACTTGGGGAGGGTGGCTGTACCTGGCGGCGGGGCGTCGAGTTCATTCGTACCAACGTCGAGGCCGACCGCCCGTTCTTCCTCTATGCGCCGATGATACAGATGCACTTCCCAAACTGGGCCCATCCCGACTTCGATGGCACCACCGGCCATGGCGACAGGGCCGACTCCCTCGTCGAACTCGACCATCGCGTCGGGCAGCTTCTCGACGTCGTCGACGAACTTGGCATCGCCAACGAGACCATCTTCATCTTCGCCTCCGACAACGGCCCGGAGTTCCGTAATCCCTGGCGGGGAACGGCGGGGTTCTGGCGGGGCACCTACCATACGGCGATGGAGGGCAGCCTGCGGGTTCCGTGCATCATGCGTTGGCCGGGGCGGGTCGCCTCTGGCGCGGTGAGTAACGAGATTGTTCACATCCCCGATGTATATGGCACCTTTGCCACCGTTGCCGGGGTGACCGACCTACCGGTCGATCGGCCGATTGACTCGATCGACCAGTCGGGTTTCTTGTTCGGTGACGCAGCGAAATCAAGCCGCGAGGGTTTCCTCTTCTGGATCAAGAAGGATCTGCGGGCAGTCAAATGGCGGGACTGGAAGCTCCACTATTGGTGGGAGCCCGAGGTCAACGAGGGCAAGGGCAAGCTCGAGGCTCCCTATCTGTTCAACCTGATCCAGGACCCCAAGGAGGAGACGAACGTCGCCATCAACAACACCTGGGTGTCGTCGCCAATCAGCCGCATGGTGTACAAATTCAACCAGTCGCTCATCGAGTACCCGCCCATCCCGCCCGGCGTCCCCGACCCGTTCGATCCGGCAACTCTGCAGGGCCGCTGAGCCGACAATCGGTGGCCGATCGGGGGTCCGGCGGTGGTCAGTACCAGATCGCCAGTTGGCGACCGTCGGGATCCACCTCTGGTGGACTCGGTAGCGGCACCGCCTGGCCAAGGGCGTAGCGCCGCGCCGACCAGGCTGCTGCTGCGGCATCAAGTACATCGTCGACGGGTACTGCTCCCGCGCGGCCAAGATCGTCGGGAAGGTCGATGCCTGCACTGCTCAGAAGGCTGCGACGTAGCAGTTGGCCGTTCCAGGTCTTCTTCGGCCATTGCAGGTCACGACCTCCAATGGCACGGAAACAGACTTCGGGGTGGACCTCGATGAGTCGTTGGTCGGAACGGGCCACGGCGTCGGTCTCGATCACCTTCGCTCGCAAGGCCCAGGTTTGGTGGGACATCTTGGCCTGGCCCAGCGCCTCCAGGTGCTGGTTGGCCGCTTCATAGCTGTCGTGGCTGATCCCCTCGATCGGGGGTGAGTTGAACACACTCGCACGTCTTGGCCCGATGAAGGCCCTGGCCGCCGCGTCCGAGGCCCTCCGACCGCCTGGGAGGTTGCCGATGGGGATGTCGACACCGATCGCCGCTACCGGCTCAGCCCAATCAATGAGCTCGACAAGCGTTGCGACCCGCGCCCCGCTGAACCCGGACCCATCAATGATCACGCCGATCCAGCCGGCCTTGCCGGCAGCGTCGACGCCCAGGGCCCGCTGATCCATGATCAGGCAAGGGTTGCAGGTTTGCCCAAGAGCTGCCACTGCCAACCGTGGCCCGCGGTCGGAGGAGTTTTGCTCGCTCTGACGGCGGACCGCGGCCTTGGTTCCCGTGGCCATGTGGGTTAGTG
>Ga0316190_10001050_pt1 | contig 19727 bp, 18 predicted proteins | sample Eddworburrow2_MG_FD_204929 | JGI IMG/M metagenome (GOLD analysis project Ga0316190, IMG submission 204929) | Coastal sediment microbial communities from Maine, United States - Eddy worm burrow 2 | ecosystem: Environmental > Aquatic > Marine > Coastal > Sediment | place: USA: Maine | collected... | reverse complement strand
AGCGGCAGGGTCACATTGATCACCTCATCCATGCCGATCCAGCGGAGTCCGAAGAGCAGATCCAGGCCGGTCTCATCACCCGAGAGGCGATAGAAGCCCCCGCCTTCGAGGATCAACTGCTCGATATCGAGGTCGACCACCGTCCCTGGTGGCGGTGACCCGGGGTCTTGATGCTCCGGTACCGTCTCGCTGGTCGACAGATCGATGTAGAAGAAGTCGAAGAGAAAGCCCCCCCTGCCGCGCCGGCCCTCGGCATGGAACGCGAACGCAAAATCCAGATTGGAGAGGAGATCGGTGAAAGCCACGTCGTTGTCGGAGATCACGACGCCGTCCTCCTTCACCTTGGCGCCCACACTGGAGGTCCAGAGGTATGGGGTCACTGACCATTCCCAGGAGCCTGCCGCTTGCATCTCCTCGGCCGGCAGCCAGAGTCCAATGCCCAGAGCGGCAACGATCGCGATTCTGGTCCACAGATTCGAGTTCCACATCAGAAAATCTCCATTCGTAGAATGTCAATCGATCCATCGAAAGCGTATCACTAGCCAGAAGACAGCTAGCACCCTTTGATTGCAGTAGCTCTCCTCGAAGTGCTCTGATTTCCGCCGCGGAAGTGCCCAGCCCGTGGCGGATGTAGGCCTTAATCGAGCCTGCTAATTCATCGGGATGGCCTGCTTCGTCAAGAAGGCCTCCACGGCCGCCTTGCTCTCGGGGCGGAGGTTCTCGATGCCTTCATAAGGTCGCCCAAGCGCAGCCGGTTCGGCCGGATACTTGGCCAACCTCTGCTTGTGACGCATGATGACGCGCACGAACTCCGCGCCGCCCCAGGCGCCCACCTCGGTGGATACCGGCCATTCCTCACGCGTGTCGCGGAACAGATCGTAGAACTTGGCACCGATTGGATTCTCGCCAGGGCCGGGCACCTTGAGCTTGTACTGTTCCTTGATCACCATTTCCAGCTTGTTTCCGGTATACACGAAGACGTAGTCGCGACGGCCGAAGGTTTCGCCTTGCAGCATCAGAGCGGTCTGATCGACCCCATCGATAATGCGGTCGGTTGGGATCTGGTCTGTGGCGCCGGCCACCCGAGCGATGCTAGTGAACAGATCCGTAACGTGAACGATGTCGCCGACAATTGAGTCCGCTTCGATCATGCCTGGCCACCGCACGAATGCATCGACGCGAACACCGCCCTCGGTTGTGTCGCCCTTACCACCGCGGAAGATCATCGGCGTGTAGCCGGAACCGGGAGAGTATTTGGTGAAGTGTCCGTTGTCACCCATGATGACGACCAGGGTGTTGTCGGCCACTCCCAGGGTGACCATTTCCTCCAGGATGTCGCCGATCCAGGTATCGACCAGTTTCATCTTCTCGACATAGACGCCGCCGTTCGGGGTGGTGTATTGGTCCGTGGTGGTTCGCGGACCGGTGAGGGGATACAGCGGCCAGTACTGCAGGAAGAACGGCTCGTCCTTGCCGGCGAGATCACGCAGGTGCTCCAGAGCCTGCTCCTGGTAGCGGACGTTCATTGCATGGTACTTGGCCTCGGTCCAGCGCTCACCGGGTTGCATGTGGACTTCTCGCACTGTCTCACCGCGCTTGCCCTCGACCCCCGTGACCATGGCCGAGGCGTCCGGGCGCAACCACTCATCGATCGTGAACCGGTCGTCGTAGTTGTTCGTGCCGATGCCGACACTGATCTCCTCGTCGGCCGCGTCATCGTGAAAGATCGTTAACTGGCCCTGTTGGTGGATCGGGAAGGCCGCGAAGTCGAACCCCTGCTGAGTGGGCCAGGCCTCCATGATGTCGCCCATGTGCCACTTGCCTATATGCACGGTGTTGTAGCCGACACCCGAGAGGACCTCAGCCAGCGTGACCTCCTTGCCGGCCAGGCCGAAGCCGGCGATGTCGACGGCGGTATCGCCCATTCCGTTGCGATGGGGCTGACGACCCGTCATGAACGCAACACGGGTCGGGGTGCAGGAGGGCTCGGTGTACATGCGGGCCAAACGCATGCCTTCATCCGCGAACTGGTTGATGGAGGGCGTCTCGTAGCCCCGAATGGCGTTGAGCTCGGGAATGCCGAGGTCGCCGAAGCCGATGTCATCGATCAGGATGTAGAGAATGTTCGGCGGCTTGCCACCGTTGCGAGCGCGAAACTCGGCGAGCTTCGCGTCCACAGTCTTGTCGTCCGCGGCCCACTTTTCGCCATTCTGGGCCTCGAGCACGTAGTACTCGGAGTCGTGGACGATGTCAGCGGCTCGAGCCGCGGCTGGGAAGCCCCAAACGAGGGCCAGGCCCAGAAACAGAGCCACTGCGGTGAGTTGGTGGATTCGGTTCATTTCTACCTCCTAGTCAGCGCTGCTGTCCGCTCGAGCTCGTGGCTCGAGATGGAGGTCAGCGCGGGTCTGCAGAGAGTGCGACAGAAGCTGATGTGCCTTCGCCGACAGCGAAAGACCTTCCCGCTTGGCCTGCCGTCGCAAGCCCTCGAGCTCCTCATCCGTGAGAAAGGTCACCAGCCGGTTGGGCCGCGCCTTCTCACGAGGCAATGGTGGACGGCCCAAGCGGGGCCGCGTTCGAATCTCAGACAATCAGGCTCCTGTGTTTCGCTGCAGGGTAATAACCAATGGCTTCACGAGCCAGCCCAGCGGTTTACATTGCCGGTATTGTCGTAGAACATGTGCAGCCAGCAACATCAAGAATCGGCACGAGTACCCGAGGATGGCAGATTTCATCGAGCAACAGCCCCCGCCATTTCACCTGAAGGCGAAATTTCACGACTTCGATGAAATCGCTGAAACGGTCGAGGGCTGGGACCTCGACTGGCAGCAACTCGACCGGGGTCGGCTCGAGGCCACCGTGCAGCAAATCGGCTCCCCGTCTTGGCTTCTCACCCGGGTCAGCTTCAGTCGCCAGTTCCACCAGCGAGGGGGAACCCCACCCGGTTTCCTGACCTTCGGAATTCCAGGCCGGGCCGTCGAAGAGATCAACTGGTGTGGTCAGAGTGCCGACGGCAGCAACTTGATGGCTTTCCGTCCGGGCGGCGAGTACGAGTCGATGTCTCGGCCCGGCTTTCGAGCCAACACCTTCTCGTTCTCGGAAGACCTGTTGGATGATGTCGCCCGCTCTCTCGACCTGCCTCGAGTCCAGAGGCTGCTAAGCGGTTCCCACCAGGTGTTCGTCTGTGATCCAGTGCTCTTGGCGAGGATGAGAGAAAAGCTAGAGGCGGTTTTTCACACTGCGGCTGGTGACCCCTCCTCTCTATCGAAACCCGAGTATCAACGCGAGATCGAGAGCGAGTTGCCGAAACTACTCCTACAGACTGTCACGAGGGGAGAGGAGAGTCAGCGTAGGCGGTCGTCTGCAGTGCGAAGCAGGGCAACCCGACAAGCCCTGGCCTTGATTGCCGAGGTGTCGGAGGAGCCTCTGACCGTGCAGGAGATCTGCAACGCAGTTGGTGTCAGTGAACGAACGCTTCGCTATTCATTTCGCGAGCAGCTCGACGTCAGTCCCAAGCAGTATCTGCAATCGGTACGTCTGAACGGTGTGCGCCGCGATCTGTTGCGCTCGGAGGAGAGCGTTCAGATCACGGACGTCGCCAACCGCTGGGGCTTCTGGCACCTAGGTCAGTTCGCCGCTGACTACCGCCGCCAATTCGGTGAGCTGCCGTCGGAAACCCTCAGTCGGAAATAGCGAAACGGCCGGCACCGGGTCTGCGGTTTGGGAGCTTTCCCGTTGAGAGTGAGCTCGGAACCATTCGCTTTGCGGCGCGGGCGTTCGTGCTGCGCGTCCGCGAGCAACTACCATCCAGTTGCACCCCACCACTCCTCACTGCTCTTCGAGGGTCCGGCGCAGCACGGGCAGCATTGCCCGGTCCTTGTCGCGATTGGCTATCAGCTTCGATTCGATGATCGAGGCAAGATCGAGGACCCGGACCTCCAGACCGCTCACTCGTACAACGTGGGATCTTTCGACCACGTCATCCCATGACCAGTTGGCGCCGATGCGTTGCATAGCATCGAGCGGTCCTAGATTCGTATCCAGGAGGTTGACCTCGTTAGTTTCGAGCCTTTCCAGGGTGGGTTGGATTTCGCGCCCCGCCGGATCGCGATAGTGCGCTTCAAGCTCGTCGAGCAGGCTCACCAAACGCTGCAGATTGTCGTGATCGGGCTGGTAGACAATGTCGAGATCAAGGGTTGCGATCGGGGCACCCTCGAGAATCGCAGCCACTCCTCCGACGACGACATGCTCGACTCCGGCGCCGTCGAGGGCACGGAAGAGCTCTAGGAAATCAGGTTTCACGCCCGGTCCGTAGCGCCCAGGTTGCGTCGATAAGCTCTTGTGCGGCGCGCAATCTCTCGGTTGGAGATCGCTCGAGCATCCATCGGATGAGGGTCAAATCCACCCCATCGGCTGCGAACGCACCTTCGAGAGTCGGCTCGGCGGTTGTTTCAGAGTGCCGTTCGACTTCGCTTGCCTTGCCATCACCAACGGGGGGCAGATCCTGCTTCGATTGGTTGCCCATCACCCCCATTCTATCGTTCCGCCAAAATCGACTCGCGCGCGTCTATTGGCTCGGTCTTCGCGACCGCATCACTTGCCGTGCGGGGCCTCGGTACCTGGGGGTAAATGCAGAAGGATTGTCTGTGTGACTTTGCCGTTGTCGGTCAACAGAAGATAGAGCCGGTCGTACTCCCAGGCCTCGACGATGGGTTGGCCGGCCTCGCCACCCAGCAGATCCACCAACTCGGGAGTCGTGTTGCTGTGACCGACCACGAGGGCGCTGTCTCGCGACTTCAGAAGTCGCGCCGCAAGGGCATCCAGGCCTTCGGGATCGTAGATTTCCATCTCCACCCCGGCAGACTCGGCGACCGGAACGGCCGTCTCTCGTGTGCGTTTGTAGTCTGTGGTGAAGACATGTTCGAGCTCAGCGCTCTTGAGCACGACAGCCAGGTTGGCAGCACGGAGCCTGCCGGTTTCGGTCAGGCTCGGGTCCTCGCTGACACCGGTCTGTTTCTCGGCGTGGCGCACCAGGTAGATGTCGGCAGCGAGGGTGGGCAGGCCTACCAGAGTTGCCAGAACAAGTGCGATTGCAACAGTCTTGGTGGTCATGAGGCAATAGTACCTGGGAGCCGAACAGCAAAACGGCCGGCAACACTGCCGGCCGTTTTCTCCAGAACATCAGGACCCAAGCCCCAGGACCCACGACGGGTCCGAAAGGACCCCTAGTTTCGCAGCGGCTTGCCCGTCTTCAGCATGTGGGCCATGCGGGCCTGGGACATCTCCTCCCCCGCCAGGCTGACGAAGACCTCGCGCTCGAGGTCCAGCAGGTACTGCTCGTCGACGGGGTCTTTGCCGCCGCCGCGACTGCCGCCCGTCAGCACGTGAGCCAACCCGTTGGCGATATGCGCGTCGTGCTTCGAGATCTTGCCGGCCAACTTGTAGCCGGTGATCGCGCTCTTGATGGCGAGCTTGCCACCGGTGCCGGGAAGTTGCAGCTCGGGCGGCTCGGGCGGCTGGTAGTCGTCGGTTGCCAGGGTGAGGACCACCTCCTTGGCCAGTCCGATCTGATGATCACGGCTCAGCACGATGAGGTTGTCGTCCCGCAGGTAACCGAGCTCCTTGGCCTCTTCGGCCGAGCCCGAGATCTTGGCGAATCCGATGGTCTCGAAGGCCTTCTGAACGGGTGCCATGGGCCCCAGCTTGGCAGCCGGCATCTTCTCTAGAAAGTGTTCGAGAACCCGCAAGTTGCCTCCGGCTCCAGGAATGAGCCCAACCCCCACCTCGACCGCGCCGCAGTAGAGCTCTGCCAGAGCGACGATCTGGCGGCAGGGAGCGATCATCTCGAAACCACCACCCAGGGTCAGGCTGAAGGGTGCGGCCACGACTGGGAAAGGCGCGTACTTGATGAACTGCCCGAGATCCTGGAAGGCCTTGGAGACCTGGTCGAGCACGTCGAACTGCTTGCTCCTGGCCAGCTCGAGAATCAGGGCTAGGTTGGCTCCGGCGCAGAAGTGAGTCCCCTGATGGGAGAGCACGAGACCCTTCATCCCTTCGCTCTGGGCGACGTGCAGGGACTGCTGCAGGATATCCAGGATGCCGCCGTCGATGGGGTTGAGCTCCGGCTGCAGGGCCGAGTGGAACTCCACGCAACCCACACCGTCACCGAGATCGATCAGGGAGGCGCTCCAGTTGCGCAACAGCTCGCGCCCACGGGCTCTCTCGTCGGCCAGCACGATGACCCCGGGCTCTGAGGCTTGGGGTTGCAGGGCTTTGGAATCGAGATCGAAGAACTGTGGTTCGCCAGCGTCGTCGCGCTCGTAAAAGGAAGTGGCGCCACTCGCGAGAAGGTCCTTCACGAAGGCGGGAATGGGCTTGCCTTCGTGTTTCATCCGCCGAGCGGATTTCTCGACACCGATGGCGTCCCAGGTTTCGAACGGTCCCATCTCCCAACCGAATCCCCAGCGCATGGCGCGGTCGATCTCGACGATGTCGTCGGCGATCTCACCCACCCGGTTGGCGGCGTAGGCCAGCACACCGATGGTCAGCTCCCAGGCGAACTCGCCGGCGGCGTCGGGGTTGTAGACCAGGGCGTGGAGCTTCTGGCCCAGATCGGTGAACCGCCGGGCCACCCCGATGCCGTCCATGCGGGGCTTGGTCTTCGGGTTGTACTCGAAGGTATTGAAGTCGAGGGCGAAGATGTCCTTGCCCTCCTTTTTGTAGAAGCCCTGGCCGCTCTTCTGACCGAGCCAACCTTCGTCCAGCATCTTTGCCACCAAGGGAGGAATCGAGAAGCTGCCCCGCGATTCGTCGTCGGGACATTGGTCGTAGGCTGTCTTGGCGACGAAGGCCAGCGTGTCGAGGCCGACCAGGTCGGCGGTGCGATAGGTGGCCGACTTGGGACGCCCCATCACCGGCCCGGTGATGGCGTCGACCTGCTCCACCGACAATCGCATCTCCTCGGTGAGCTTGAGCGCCAGCATCATGCCGTAGATACCGATGCGGTTGGCGATGAAGTTGGGCGTGTCCTTGGCCTCGACCACGCCCTTGCCCAGCTTCTCGCTCAGAAAGGTCTTCATCCCGGCGTAGATCTCGGGATCGGTATCGACTCCCGGCACGAGTTCCACGAGGCGCATGTAGCGCGGCGGGTTGAAGAAGTGCGTGATGAGGAAGCGCTTCTTCAAGCTCTCATCCATGTTCTCCACCAGACTTGCCAGCGGCAGGCCGGAGGTGTTGGAGGTCAGGATGGCTTCGGGACTGAGATGAGCCTGGAGCTTGCCGTAAAGATCGAGCTTCCAATCGAGCCGCTCGGCGATGGCTTCGATGACCCAGTCACACTCGGCCACCAGCGGCAGGTGCTCCTCGTAGTTGCAGGGCTTGATCTTCTTGGCGAAGCGCTTGTGATAGAAGGCCGCCGGCTTGGCTTTGAGCGCGCCGGCGATACCTTTCTCACTCAGCTCCTGATTCAGATCGAACAGCAACACATCGAAACCGGCACTGGCAAAAAAGGCGGCCAGCTGGCTTCCCATGACTCCTGCTCCGCAGACGCCAATGGTGCGAATCTCCGACATCCTTAACCCCTTTCGATCACGGTGGCGATGCCCTGACCCGTTCCGATGCACATCGTGGCCAAGCCACGCTTGCCATCGTGTTGCTCCAGAACGTTGATCAGGGTTGTGAGAATGCGTGCGCCGGAGGCGCCCAGCGGATGGCCGAGGGCGATCGCGCCGCCGTGCATGTTGATCTTGTCTTGCGACCAGCCGGTCTTCTTGACCACATAGAGCGACTGGGCTGCGAAAGCCTCGTTGAGCTCGATGGCATCCAGGTCGTCGGCCGAGATGCCGGCACGCTCGAGCGCCTTCTCGCTGGCCGGGATCGGTCCCATGCCCATGAGTGTCCAATCGACACCGGCAATGGCCCGCGAAACAATGCGGGCCCTCACCTTCAAGCCATGCTTGGCCGCGAATTCGTCGCTGCAAACGATCAGGGCCGACGCACCGATCGAGATCGGACTGGAGGTCGCCGCCGTGACGGTGCCGTCCTCGATAAAGGCGGGACCGAGGGACTGGATCTTCTCCAGGTTGGGCTCGCGAGGACCCTCGTCGCGATCGATGATCACGCCATCGTTATCGATGGGTACCACCTCGTTGGCGAAGTGACCCGCCTCCCAGGCTGCAAGAGCCAGCTTATGGGAGCGCACGGAGAACTCCTCCTGCTCGTCGCGGGAGATCTCCAGCTCATTGGCCAGGTTCTCGGCGGTCTCGCCCATGCCGATGTAGTAGCCCATCTCCGCTAACTTGGGATGGAAGGAGGGGTTGAAGCCCCCCATGGGGATGGCGAACATGTCCTCGACGCCGACCGCGATTCCACACTCCAGGTCGCCGACGAGGATGGCCTGGGAGAGCTGATGCACGGCGTCCATGGAGGAACCGCAGAAGCGATTCACCACCTTGCCACCCACCTCCTTGGGGAGGCCGGCCAGCAGAACCAAGCCGCGCGCCATGAGCATCCCCTGGGTGTGCTCGGGGAAGGCGCAGCCGAGCACTAGATCTTCGATGGCCTCCTGCGGCAGATCGGGTTGACGATCGAGAAGAGCCACGACGACCTGTGCCGCGAGATCGTCGGCTCGGATTCCAATCAGATTTCCCTTCTTCACCCCCATGGGGCTGCGAACGGCATCCACGATTACGCTGGTTCGACTCATCATCATCTCCTGATCTAAAAGCGGTAGCTACCGTGGTCGTATAGGTCGTCGGTCAGGGTATGAATCTCCTGAACCGGATCGAAGGGCAGGTGGAGAAGCGCGAGCTCACGATCGATGGCCTCGAGCGCCCTCCGACTGGTCGGGTTACCGAAGAGTGTGGGTCGCAGCCGGTAGACGAGGCGCCAGACGTTTTCGGTATAGGAGGCCACGATCAATCTTCTAAGTGCCCGGAAGGTGCTGTCGGCAAGTACCTCGTCGCCCTGTTGCAGCATTCGATTGATCGCCGCGGACGCTGCGAAGTACTGGATCGCGAGATCGGCCAGGTCCTCACCGACGATCTGGGCATTGCGCAGATCCTGGCCGTACAGAGAGATGGCCTCGAAGAGACATATCGTGGTCAGGCGCCGACCCGCGTCTAGGGCCTCGAGCCCCCAGCCGAGTCCGCCGGAGCTCGGAGACTGGGCCTTCTCCCAATCCCGGGCGGCATCTCGAAGCGGCAACTCCTCCATCAAGGCCTTGCGCAGGTAGTAGCCGTAGATCACCATGCGGTTGATCTCGTTGGTGCCCTCGAAAATGCGGTCGATCCGGGCGTCCCGATAGGCGCCTGCCATCGGATAGTCCTCAGAGTAGCCGTAGCCGCCGTAGATCTGCACTCCCTCGTCGGCGTGATAGGCCATTGTCTCCGAGCCGAGGATCTTGCTGATCGAGGCTTCGATGGCGTACTCCTCGAGCACCTTCATGATCTCTGCGGGATCGGCCTTCTTGTCGCCCAGCGTCGCGATGCGTTGATCGATCAGCCCGACGGTGCGGTAGATGGCCGCGTCGAGCATGTAGGTGCGCACCACCATCGATGCCAGCTTCTTGCGGATGGCCTCGAAGTAGGCGATGGGTTGTCCGAACTGGATCCGCTCGAGCGCGTACTGGGTCGCGTTCCCGATGACCAGCTTGCAGCCACCCAGGTCGGCGGCGCCCAGCTTGTAGCGGCCGATATTGAGTGCGTTGAGGGCGATCGGCATGCCGCCGCCCGGTTCGCCGAGGAGGTTCTCCTTCGGCACCACGACACCGTCCAGGTTGAGCATGACGGTCGAGGAGCCCTTGATGCCGAGCTTGTGCTCCTCGGCCCCGGTGCTCAGGTTCTCGGCACCCCGTTCGACGAGAAAGGCCGTGACACCCGCACCTTCGAGATTGGCGAAGACGATGAAGAGATGGGCCCAGGCACCGTTGGTGATCCACATCTTGGTGCCGTTGAGGACAAACGACTTGCCATCTTCGGTCAGCTTCGCTGTGGTTTTCAGAGCTGCCGCATCGGAGCCGCTGTCCGGCTCGGTCAGGGCGTAGGCTCCGAGGTATTCGACGGTGCCGAGCTTGGGCAGGTACTTCTTCTTCTGCTCCTCGGTGCCGAAGTAGGCGATCGGGATGGTGCCGATTCCGACGTGGCAGGAGAAGGTGACCACCCAGGAAGCCGAACCCCCGGTGGTCAGGGCCTCGACGACTAGTGCCGAGGTGGCTTTGTCGAGCTCCAACCCACCGTACTCTTCCGGGATGTCGATCGAGGTGAGCCCGAGCTCCCCGACCTCGCGCATGAGCTCCATGGTGAGCTCTTCGTTCGGCGCCTCGAGATCGTCCTTGACCTCGTCGATCCTCTGAGAGGCGAACTCGAGCACCATGCGCTCGATCTCCTGCTGCTCGTCTGAGAAGGCCTCTCGTGTGAAGATCGGCTGCACGACCGGGTCGAGCAGAAACGCCCCGCCTCTGGGTGGTCCCGCGGGCGCGGCCTCACCAGAAGCCTGGCTCATTTCCGGCTCGGCTTGAGTCCTGGGTTTCGACGTCGTCATGAGATCCCCTTTCCTCGAGAGCCCTGCGCTGCGATGCGGCAAGGCTCCGTGGGTGGTGCAATCGAAGTCCTGAAGCTACAAAGACACCCCAATTTGCGGTTCAACCGCCGCTTCGATCGTCATCAACGTGAGTGGCGACCGCGGTCGCGTTCTTACTACTTGAGCCGCGGTGCGTCAATCAGTATAGCAGTTTTTGCTGCACTGCGGCAGAGATCCTTCGAGGCTCGGGTTGTGGGACAATGGTGGCTAGCGGAAGGAGGTAGACCTCGTGAGACTGATAACCGCAGGAGACCTGATGAACCCAGAGGTTCTAACGGTGCGAGAGGACATGAGCGTGCGCGCCTTGGCGAGCTTCCTGGTGGACAACGAGATTACCGGAGCGCCGGTGGAGGACCTCTCCGGCAAGCTGGTCGGTGTCGTCTCTCTGGTGGATATCGCTTCGGTTGCTTCGGACTCCGGAGGCGTGGCGTCGGATCAGTCGAACCCGGACTTTTTCGTGCGGGGCTGGGAGGACAAGATCGATCTGGAGGAGATGATCGACTTTCGCGTCGACAACGAGAATCTGAAGGTCGAGGAGATCATGACCCCCACGATCTACTCGGTGTCCGAAGACACCACCGTCTCGGATGTCGCCACGATGATGCTGAAGGGTCACCTTCATAGGCTGTTGGTGACCCGTGACGAGAAACCGGTCGGCATCGTTTCCACCTCCGACCTCCTCGGCCTCCTCATCGAAGGCAAGTAGTCTGCCTTGTGGGTTCGGCCAGCGGCTCGTGGGCAGGTCCTTGGCCACCGTAGTTGAAGCGGCCGGCGCCCCTGCCGGCCGTTCGTTGAAACAGTGAGAAGATGTAGAGGAGAGCTTCGAGAAATGTAGGGGAGGGGCTTGCGCCCGCCCGTGTGCGAGAGAAGGATCCAATGTCCACAATGGACCGCATCCCAGAGACAGACTTCGAGAAGCGGCTGCAGTTCGAGAGCCTGCTCGCCGACCTGACGGCGCGGTTCGTCAGCCTGCCACCGGCGAAAGTCCATGAGGAGATCGCCGTTGCGCTGCGTAGGCTCTGCGACTTCCTGGAAATCGATCGCTCGACGATCTGGGAGTTCGATGCCGAAGATGAGGCTGCGGCCCAACTCAGGTATGCCTATCAGGTGAGTGAAGGGCCGCCCCTTCCAGAGGTAGCGAACGCGACCGACCTCTTCCCGTGGTTCAACAAACAAGCTCGCCGCGGCGAGGCGGTCGTTCTGGAGCGGTTGGACGAGTTGCCTGAAGAGGCTTCCGTCGACAGGGAGAACCTTCAGGTGTTCCGCGCGAAGTCTGTGGTGGTTCTTCCTCTTCAGGTGGGTGGCGAGGCCGTTGGAATTGTCAGCTTCGCCATGATTCATCGCGAGAAGGCCTGGGCAGAACCGATCGTTACTCGCCTCAAGCTCCTGGCACAGGTGTTCGCCCACGCGATCGATCGGCGGCATGCAGACCTGGCGCTACGGAACTTGAGCGGGCGACTGATTCGTGCGCACGAGGAGGAGCGGGCGCGTTTGGCGCGGGAGCTTCACGACGATCTGACGCAGCGACTTGCGCGGATCGCGATCGACCTGGGGCGCCTCGACCTAGTCGAAGACGAGGGCGCGAAGGCTGACGAAATGCGCGCGGTGCGCGACGGACTGTCCCGCCTGAGCGCGGACGTGCATACCCTGGCCTACCGGCTGCACCCGACGATCGTCGAGGATCTCGGCTTGGTCGAGGCGCTGAGATCGGAGTGCGAGCGGTTGGCGCGCCAGGAGTCGATCGGCATCCAGGAGAAGCTGGGCCAGACTTCCGGTCCCATCCCGCGGGAGACTTCGCTTTGCCTGTTCCGTGTCGCACAGGAGTGTCTTCGTAACGTCGCTCGTCATGCGCGGGCCGGCGGAGTCGTTGTTTCTCTGAGCGAGCTGGATGGAGGGCTTCAGCTCGCCGTTCACGACGATGGCGTCGGCTTCGATCTCGCAGCGCACCGCGAGAGAGGGCACCTCGGCATAGCGAGCATGCACGAGCGGGTGAGCCTGCTGGGGGGCAGGCTCGAGTTCGACAGCGCACCCGGGAAGGGCACCACTGTGTATGCCTGGGTGCCCAGAACGGAGATCTCGTCATGAGTCGACCGCGCGTCCTGTTGGCCGATGATCACCGGATCGTGGCCGAAGGCCTGAAGGGAATCCTCACTCCGGAGTTCGAGCTCGTCGGCATCGTCGTGGACGGCAGGGCACTAGTCGAAGCGGCACAAAAGACGGCTATCGATGTGATCGTCGCGGATATCGGGATGCCAGAGCTCAACGGCATCGATGCCCTGGAGCAGTTGAAGGAACAAGATCCAAATGTAAAGGTCGTCTTCCTGACGATGCACCGGGAAGTGGCTTACGCTAGACGGGCCCTGGAAGCTGGAGCAGTGGGCTTTGTCCTCAAGCACTCGGCACCCGAGGAGCTGGTGATGGCGATTCGCGCCGCCATCAATGGACAGACGTTCATTTCTCCCGCGATGGCTGGGGAGGTCCTCGAATCGATGAAGAGCGACCCGGACCTGTCGCAGGATCCGGTCACCTCGCTGACGCCCCGCCAACGAGAAGTCCTGCAGCTTCTCGCGGAAGGCAAGAGTGCCAAGGAAGCCGCTGCGACCCTCGGTATCTCGGCGCGGACGGTGGAGTTCCACAAGTACGAGATCATGCAGGTGCTGGACATCCACAACAGCGCCGAGCTCGTTCATTTCGCGATCAAGCACGGCATTGTCGACATCTGAGGCCCCCGGTCGGCCGTCACGGCCCGTTCGAGGCTCCTCTCGGGAGCTTCTGCCACATCTCGCAGGACGTCGCTGCCAGTAGTTTTTCACTGCCAGCCTGGTAGTTCTCCTAGTTCACCACCCCGGTGAGGCTCAATAGGCTTCTCTGGGGGAGGGTGGACTCGATGCCCGAAGACAAAGCGAACTGTGTGCTGCTTGCGGACCGACACCTGGGCTTGACGGCCTCGGTCCGCGGATTACTCGAGACCCTGTTCGGAACGGTGGTCATGGTAGCCGATGCGCACTCGATGCAGGAGAGCGCACGCCGACTCCAACCCGAGGTGGCGGTGGTCGACCTCTCGCTCACGCGCGAGTCGAACCTCGACTGGCTGATGGAGCTCCACCGTTCCTGCCCCGAGATCAAGCTGGTCGTGCTCAGCGTCCACGACGAGTCGGCGGTGCAAGCGGCGGCCAAAGCAGCTGGCGCGGATGGTTATGTGCTCAAACGCGACATTGCCACGGATCTGCTGCCCACCATCGACTCTCTCCTGGCCGGCGATGCCGTGGACAGGTCGCGGACCAATCTACGTCAAAGCTATCGATGAACAACGACAACCAACGTGGCAACGAACTTTCTACCGACAACAAGTAGAAGGAACATGAAAAGGACAATCTCAACCGGCTTCATCTTAGTCCTGCTGATGGCAGCGGGAAGCGTGCTGTCAGCGGCGGAGTCCCGCTGGATTGTACGTGGCAACTACGCGGTGACGTGGCCCAGCACGGATTCCTACCAGACCGAGAGTGTTATTGGAGGCATGCCCATCCTCAACGATCTCAGCCTCGACAAGGGGCAGGGATTCGGGCTCGATATCGAGTACATGTTCAGTAGCAGGATCGGAATCCTAGTGTCCGCTATCTTCACCGACATGGAGGGCACGTTTGTCTATGGCATCGAGCCCGGAGAAGAGAGCGAGCGCGTCAAAGACAACAACACCGTCGACTTCTACACGATCAACGCAGGTGCGAACTATCACTTCACTCCGGAGAGCACGGTCGACTTCTATGTCGGTGCTTTTGCGGGTGTCTTCTCCTATGACAGTGTGAAGTTTGTGCTGCCGGAGTTCGAGCAGGAGATCTCGATCAACTTCGACGATCAGTTCTCCTACGGTGTGACCGCGGGGCTCGACATCCCGTTCGGCGATAGCCCCTGGATGGCAACGCTGGGCGTCAGGTACCTGATCAGCGATCTGAAGGAAGACGGTGGACCGCGCGAGATCGCCATCGACCCGATCATCGGCACGATTGGCATTGGTCTTCGCTTCTAGAACCAGACAAACTGAAGGACTCAGCAATGAAACGGCTTTCTATCCCAGTTGCGATGCTCTGGCTCGCCTCGCTTGCTGTTGCAGAGCAGGCGCAGGCAAGCGAGTGGAACTGGAGCATCACCCCCTATTTGTGGGGCTCAGGCGTGAGTCTGAGTGCAAAAGTCAATGATCGAGAACCGGGGATCGGACAAGACATCGATTTCTCGGATGTGATGGACAAGCTGAAACTCGCATTCGCTGGTCGGTTCGAGGGCCAGCGCGGGAAACTCGGGTTCTTTGCGGACGTCTTCCTTGTCGACTTTGGCGACGACAACAAGACGTTCGACCTCGGCAGTTCGCTTCCTGGCCAGGTGGTGGTCGAAACCAATTTGGCGTTCACCATCTTCGAGGTCGGAGGTATCTACAATCCGAAGGGGGACGGCAAGGGGGTAGCGTTACTCTATGGTGCGCGTATGCTGGACCTCGATATGAAGCTCGATGCGCAATACGACTTCGACGGGGGATCGACAGAGGGCCGCGACTACGGATCGAACAAAGCGCTTTGGGACGCCCTCATCGGGGTGCGCTACCTCGGCGATCTCGGGGATCGTTGGCGCTACAACCTCGAGGCAGATGTGAGCAGCGGCGGAACGGACCTGACTTGGAACGCTCAGGCCGGTGTGGGTTACGCCTACGGCAAGCACAGACAGCATGCGGTCATGGCCGGCTATCGGTATATGGATATCGCATTGAGCGAGTCACGCGGTGAGCGGGTCGACATCGACATCGAGGCCCAGTTGGCAGGCCCCTACTTGGCTCTGAAGTTCGGCTTCTGAGCGCCTATTGTCCAGGAGGCGTTGGGAGGGATTCAACTATGAGAAGGCGCATTGCTGCCAGTCTGCTGGCCACTCTCGTTTGCACGCTTGCGGTATCGGCGGCTTCGGGTCAGACACAGGACGCCCAACAGGAGCCACAGATTCCCGCGGCAAAACAGACCAGCCCGGGGTTGTACCTGACGGCGAAGCAGGCCTATGAGAAGTGGCAAGCCGAGCCCGAAAAGATGAAGGTCCTCGACGTTCGAACGCTCGAGGAGTTCATCTTCATAGGCCATGCGGAGATGGCATGGAATGTTCCCCTCGCCGTCCAGACGGATCAGTGGGACGCCGAGAAGCGCCACTTCGCCATGCAGCCAGATCCCACCTTCGCCTCCCGGGTGAAAGCGGTGTTCGCCCCCGAGGATACGTTGCTGGTGATGTGTCGCTCCGGCGGCCGCAGCGCGATGGCGGTCAATCTGCTTGCCGAAGCCGGTTTCAAGAATGTCTACAACATCACCGACGGCATGGAGGGAGACAAGGTAGAGGACCCTGGCAGCGCCTACCACGGAAAAAGGATGAAGAACGGCTGGAAGAACTCCGGGTTGCCCTGGACCTACCAGCTCGATTCTGAGCGGATTTTCCTCCCTGAGCGTCAATAGGCGACTGAACAGGGCATTGCCATTGTCGAGGCAGGTAGTGGAAGGAAAAGCGAGTCACACTCGAAACAGGATCAGTACATCAACGCAATGACACCGACCAAATCAAGAAACAAGGAGGCCGGATCCGTCTGCGGTTGCGGCCCCGGGAACCTCACAAGAAAGGATGTAACCATGGCCACAGAGAGAGTATCCACAAAGGTGCCACTAAACTGGAAAGAGGTGTGGTTCACCAACTGCCCAATGGTCTCCGCCAACAACGTTGACCAGGAACTGGGATGGTGCCGCGAGGAGTTCAAGAAGATCGGCGTCGATTACGCTTACTTCCGATCCGCACCCGAGAACAACTGGTACCCCCACTACATCCATAACCTCGACAATCTCATTCGCTTTGGCGGCTTGTATCCGCCGATCCAAGTTCACGGCGACCTCCGCCGCACCGTGCTGCTGGGAGCGACGTGGGTCTACGAAGGTGGCTGTATGGCGGTACGCGCCCGCGACAGCGTTTTCCGGATGAAGGATCTGAAAGGCAAGAAGATCGGCATCTCGAAGAGCCTGAATACCATCAAGAACGACTGGTGGCGCATCCAGGAACACATGGGCATTGAGAATATGCTGATGCTGAACGACATGACCATGGACGATGTCGAGCTCGTCGAGTTTCCCTACGCGGATGACTGGTATGACAAGCCCGAGATGCTGGTCCCACCGATGAACAACCCGTCGGAGCTGTGGATGCGCCGTGATCACAAACACGACCTGGCATTCCGTCCACTGGAAAATGCGCTCTTGGATGGCACCGTCGACGCCATCTACACCCAGAGCAAAGTCTTCCAACACCTACAGGAGGCGACGGGCAAGATCAAGATGATCGAGGATCTTTCCAAGAATCCGGACTGGACTGTGCAGGTTGCCAACACCCCTGCCGTCATCACCTGCACCGACGTGATGGCCAAGGAACACCCCGAGTTGGTCGTCGCCTACATGAAGGCAATGATCAAGGTTGGGCGATGGGCGAATCGGAACAAACGCGCTGCCGGTGAGATTCTCAACCGGCAGACCTTCTATCTCGATGCCGAGGATACATACGAGGGCATCAAGCACGTCGATATGGTGCCGAGCCTGTCTGCACAGAATATGGAGTGCATCAACATCGGCAAGGACTTCATGGTCAGCCACGGCTACATGAAGAACGACTTCGATGTGAACGAGTGGGCGGCTCCAGAGTTCCTGGAACAGGCTGCGACGGAAGTACTCAAGGAGGAATGGGAAAGAAAGAGCTGGAGCAAGCTTCCTGAAGGAGGCGGGCTCGATGTGGAAGGTACACGCCTCGGGTAAATCGGTAGGAGGCAGCGCAGCAAAGGGTTCGAAGCGGATGTCCCCGGCGTGCCGTACGGCGCGCCGGGAGATGCCCGCGGGCATCCGAATTCGAGAAAGGGAGCAAGACATGAACGTTGCCTACCAACTCGACACCATGATCAAAGCCGATGAGAGCCTGTGCATTGGTTGTGGGAGCTGCATCCGCGCCTGCCCGGGGAATCTCATCACCAAAGAGGATTTCCCCGTTCCCATCGAGAACGGGTGGGACCTGTGCATCGACTGCGGCCATTGCGTAGCGGTCAGTCCTACCCTCCCTTGATCGAGGTCTTCGGGCTGCCGGAGGGACCTATCCCGCACGGGACGTTCTTGATCGGACACCCGGCCGAGAAGTACCACCGGAATCCAGTGAGAAAGCCTGTTGACGTGACCTGGCTTTGAGTACTAGGAGAAACCCATGAACGAGGTCAAACCACAGACGCGCATGCAGCGAATCGGCTATCGAGAGCCGACCGATGCGACGGAGCCCGATCAACTCGTGCTTGTCGAGTACGTCTCTGACGGGCGCATAGCCATCATCACCCTCAACCGGCCGCATGCCGACAACGCCATCACAACGGGGCTGGCGGCGCAGCTCATCGAGGTGCTCGAGACGATTGCAGCCCGTGTGGCTGTCCGCGTCGCCATCAGCACGGACTTCATCGTGGCGTCAGATGACGCCGTCTTCGGCCAGCCCGAAGCGATGGTTGGCTTGAGCGCTGGTGGCGGCTCACCGGTCCTGCTGCCCCGCGTACTTCCGCCGGGCAAGGCCATGCAAATGCTGATGACCGGAGAACCTATCACCGCCAAAGAGGCCCACCGGCTTGGCATGGTCAACGAGTTACACCCCAAGGCCGAGCTCATGGATGCGGTGCTCGGCATCGCGGAAAAGATCGTGGCGAATTCGCCGACGGCGGTCCAGGCGGTCAAGCACGCCGTTCAAATGGGGCAGGGCGAGCCCGTCGAGCAGGCAGTCGCCATCATGATGGATGAGCACTGGCGCTCGGTCGTTCATCCCGACCGCGTCGAGGGAATCCTCGCCTTCAACGAAAACCGGGAGCCGGAGTATGTCGATCCGGACTTCTGATGTGCGCTCTCTACAGGCTTCACGAACTGTCCAAAGATCGTCCCTCGGCGCGCTGAGGGATTGGGACCCAACCCGAGGACAAAGGAAGATACGAACATGAAAGTCATCATCGTTGGCGGAGTGGCCGGCGGGGCGTCGTGTGCGGCGCGTCTGCGCAGGCTGGACGAAAAAGCGGAAATCCTGATGGTGGAGCGCGGGCCTTACGTCAGTTACGCGAATTGCGGGCTGCCCTACCACGTCGGAGGAGTTATCCCGAAGGAGTCGAGCCTTCTTGTCGCCAACGAGCAGGTGTTCCGCGCTCTCTACGGCATCGAGGTGCGGACGAACTGCGAGGCAGTCGCCGTCGACCCGAAGAAGAAGACCGTCGATTTGAAGAACGTCGAGACCGGCGAGGTGACGACCGAAAGCTACGACAAACTGGTGCTGTCGCCCGGTGCCGCCTCGGTCCATCCGCCCCTGCCCGGTATCGACCTGCCCGGGATCTTCCACGTGCGGACCGTGCCCGACGCGCGAACCATCAAAGAGTGGGTCGCGGGAGGCACCGACTTCCTGGCGGGGATGTCCAAGTACGCGGGGATTCAGTACGTCAAACCGACGACGCGCGCCGTCGTCATCGGCGGCGGTTTCATCGGTCTCGAGACGGCGGAGAACCTGGTGCACCTGGGGTTCGACGTGACCCTTCTCCAGAAGCTGCCTCAGTTGCTGGGTCCGCTGGACCACGAAGTCGCGCGCCTCGTCGAGGAACACGTGAAGAGGCACGGCGTCAACGTCGTCCTCAACGACGCCGCGGCGGGGTTTGCTGAGCTGGAGGGCGGTGCGATCGAGGTGCAGACTGCTTCCGGCAAGACCTACCCTGCCGACATCGTGATTCTCGCGATCGGCGTGCGGCCGGACACCACGCTGGCGAAGGCGGCCGGGCTGGATATCGGCGACCGCGGTGGGATCCGCGTCGACGATCACATGCGGACCTCCGACCCGGACATCTTCGCGGTCGGCGACGCCATCGAGGTCAAGGACGTCGTCACCGAGGAGTGGAGTCTGATGGCGCTGGCCGGGCCGGCGAACCGGCAGGGCCGGATTGCAGCCGACGTCATCGCCGGGCGAGACTCCCGCTTCCGCGGCACCCAGGGCACCGCGATCATCGGGCTCTTTGGCGGCGCCGCCGCCTGGACGGGAATCAACGAAAGGACGCTCGAGAGGCTCGGCGAAGACGACTACGAGAAGGTCTTCAT
>Ga0316190_10001049_pt1 | contig 19729 bp, 17 predicted proteins | sample Eddworburrow2_MG_FD_204929 | JGI IMG/M metagenome (GOLD analysis project Ga0316190, IMG submission 204929) | Coastal sediment microbial communities from Maine, United States - Eddy worm burrow 2 | ecosystem: Environmental > Aquatic > Marine > Coastal > Sediment | place: USA: Maine | collected... | reverse complement strand
TTTCAACGAAATACTGGAATTGAATCCACGCATTTACAAAAACATCTTTGAAATACTACTGACAATGGTAGACAAAGATATTTTCAGATTGTGATGATTTGTAATCTAACCAACACTGCGCAGATCTGGAATCTCTAATTTTTTTTAAAAAGCAGCGATCAGGAAATTGGATTTTGGATATAAGAAGCCTGTCATCGTGCTTAAAAAACTTTCGCAAGACACTTTTTGCTCATTAACTTTCCGATTTGGGTCTTGAAAGTTTTTTCAGCATCCTTGATCAACAAAATAAGTTTAAGGTTTTAAGGGGATCAACCGGAGACAGTTTGAAATCGAATCGTTCATAGAATTTCGCGCCTTTTCATCCTTATTCGACTTCTGGTTTTGCAGGGTATAGCGACATAACCAATGATTCAGAAAGGGGTACCCACAGTCGAAATCATCAATGATGTCAATTTGACCGGGATATTCCGTACTTTTTTAATTTCCGAACCACGCTGGGTTGGCTGATGCCGAGATATTTTGCTATTTCACGGGTCGATTTGCACTGCATAAACGCGGTTTTCAGTATTTTCGATTCGGTTTCTTTGAGTTTGACGGTCAATATTGATGGCACAGCGGTGCGGTTTGCGATAGTTTGAATTTCCTCTGATGTTTCATATCCCAGGCTTTTCTGAATAAATTCGTCCAGATTTCGCTCTTCACTTAAAACCACTGCTTTCTTAATCAAATTTTTTAGCTCTCGAACATTTCCGGGAAATGGGTAGGCTTGCAGCATTTCGATTGCTGAATAGGAAAGCTGTTTATCGGATGTATAGGTCTCGTTGTATTTACGCAGAAAATAGTTGGCCAAATCAAAGGTGTCATCCGGGCGCTCCCTTAGCGGGGGTATTTTGATACTGAAAGCGTTGAGACGATAATATAGATCCGCTCTGAATTTTTTTTCCTTCACCAGTGTTGCCAGGTCTTTATTGTCGGCGACGATGACCGTACAATTTATTTTTATAGGTTTCAACCCACCCAAATGCATAATTTCGTGATCCTCAAGACACTTCAACAGCTTTGCCTGAAACACATAGGGAATATCTCCAATTTCATCTAGAAAAAAAGTTCCGCCATGAGCCAGTTCAAATAGGCCGGCCTTGCCGCTTAGGCGCGCGCCGGTAAAAGCACCTTTCTCGTAGCCGAAAAGTTCGGCCTCAAGTAGGTTTTCCGGGATGGTCGCACAATTTATCTGGATAAATGGCTTGTTGTGCCGGGGGCTGTTGCGATGGATAAATTTCGCTAAAAGCCCCTTGCCGGTACCGGACTCTCCCTGGATCAGTATGTTGGATGCTTCCATTTGAGCAATTTTTAAGGCAATTCTTAAAACTTGCCGCATCTCTTCACTTTCGGCGATGATTTCTTGTTTTTTGAGCTCAAGCATACCCAGCTCGGTGAGTTTGTCCTTGTACTTATTGGAAACCAGACGGGTCTGATTTAGTTGTTCTAAAAGCTCGTTCAGCCGGGTCATATCCCGCTCATTGACCACCACCAAAAAGACGTTTCCGTTCTCATCAAAGGCAGGCGTTCCGGTCGACAAAATATATTTACCGGTTTTTTCGATATACTGAAGCATGTTCACCTGGCGTTTACTCGCCAACACGTCCGGCGACAAAGCTTGATCGATAATTCCGCTTTCGACCAATTTGACGACATTTTTATTCATCACATCGGCCGCTTTGATATTGCTGAATTTTTCCGCTGCCTGATTGACGGCAATCACCTTTCCGGTTCCGTCCACCACCCAGATGCCGTCTGAAGAAGAATTAAAAATCGTTTCGAACTGCTTGTTTAGCCGTTGATAGGATTCCAATTTGCGTGCGGTTTGTTCGAATTCATACATTTTTTCGAAGCAACACACGGCCCCCAGAACATTTCCGTTTTCCCTGACAGGTGTAATGTTTGCAACCAGTTTCATCCGTTTTCCGCGGATATGACGACCGATCTGGGGTTTCCCGGTTTGCAGACATCTATGCACCAATCGAGCGGTCATTTTCAGATGTTCGGAGATATTCGTTCCGACGATTTTTTGTCTATCAATTCCAATTATTTCCGATGCCTGTTGGTTGATAGCGGCGATATTGCCGATTTGGTCCGTAGAAAGGATGCCGATGCTTGCTGAATTAAACGCCTGATCCAAAGTGGGCTTCAATTCCATGGTTTGCTCCTGAAGTCCTGCCACAAGGCGGTTAAGTTTTTTTCCGCGTATATCAAGATTTTACCAAGAAGTCTTTTGATGCAAATGGAGATGGAAGTCAAGATCTTTCTATTCAAGGTGTCGGTGCTCGATAGCGCTGTGGTAGTATGTTGAAAATACTCATAATGGGGAGCCGAAACGTTTATCCTATTTTTATTCCTCTTTTTGGGTGTCAGGTTTCAGGTGTCGGTGTTCAGGACATGCTTTTGTGTCTACCTTTACTGACACCCGAAACCTGACACCTGAAACCAAATTCACAGAACAAAAATGGTATGAAAATTAAGTCTGTATACAATGATTTACAGGTGAATTTTATCATCCCAGCGCCGTTGTATCGCTTAGCGGGAATAATTTCGAATGGATAACACGTTGATTTCCACCCGACGCCTTCGGATCTCAGGATGCAGATGTTTCTTTTTTAGGCTGGGGGCTGCTTTTTTTCCCGGAAGATGGATTTGCTTCTTTTGATGTCTCTTTTTTCGCGGGAGACTCGGGCTCCGGGCCAAAGCCGAAAAAGGCACCCGGAAAGTGAGATGGCCGCTTCCTCTGCCTGGCTTTGCGAGGATCCCCTCGTTTGTCTCGCACGCCTCGTATTCGCCGTCCGGTGGTACTTTTCATTCGAGTTTTTCTTTTGGGGACCATTGGGCGGGATTGATCTTCGACATGCCAGTCATCTTCGGGCCAGATCACGGGAATTTTATGACCAAGCCACTCTTCAATGGATTCAAGATGGAAAACGTACCGCTCACAGGCCAGCGAAAGTGCCCGGCCGGTTTTTCCCGCGCGAGCGGTTCGCCCGATCCGGTGTACATAGTTCTCCGACTCCTGGGGCAAATCATAGTTGATTACATGGCTGATATCTTCAACATGGATGCCCCTAGAGGCCACATCGGTGGCCACCAGAATTTTGAGTTGTCCTTTTTTAAACTGCTCCATCAGCCGGAACCGTTTGCGCTGGGGAAGATCACCGGTGATTCCTTCCGCCGGCCATCCGTTTCCCTTTAGCCGGTGGGTGAGCCTTTCCACCCCGACCTTGGTGTTGACAAAAATAAGCGCTCGACCCCAATCTTCACGTTTTAATAAGCCTAGCAGAAGGGAAACCTTTTGGTCACTGCCGACATGATACAATTCCTGTTCAATACCTTCCACGGTCACTGTCTCAGGAGTGACGGCAATAAATTCGGGTAGGTTCATGTATTCGTAAGTCAGCTCCATGACCCGATAGGAAAGGGTGGCTGAGAACAGCATGGATTGTCTTTGTTCATAGGGCGGGAGCTTGCGCAAGAGATAGCGCATGTCTTTGGCAAATCCAAGGTCCAGCAGACGGTCCGCTTCATCAATAACCAGCGCTTTAATGCCCTCGGCTTTGAAAATTCCCTGTTTGTAATAATCAATAATACGGCCGGGGGTGCAGATAATGATGTCGGTCCCGCGCCGAAGAATCTCGGCCTGTTTGAGATAGTCGACGCCGCCCACGATCTGTGCCAGAGACAGCCCGGTGTGGCGCGCTAAAATCTGGGCCTCTTCATAGATCTGACGGGACAATTCCCGGGTGGGTGCGATGATAATAGCAGAGGGCTGTCCTTTGTTCTTTTCATCCAGTGACAGCAATCGGGTTATAACAGTGACCAGAAATGCGGCGGTTTTACCGGTACCGGTTTGGGCCTGGCCGGCGACATCTCGACCGGTCAATAATACCGGCAGGGTTTGAGCCTGAATAGGACTGCAGTAGATAAAGCCGGCATCGTTCAAGCCGGAAAGAACTTTGGCCGGCAAATTGAACTCTTCAAACTTGGTATGGGTTAAAAATTCAGGCTTTAGTGCCCGCTGGACTTGCATCGACGCTTGGGGTTCTTCCGACATGTTTGGCCTTTTGGGGCTTCAGCCCCACTTGAATAGAGGAATAACGGAATAGCTGCAATTTCATTTGATCCTGTTGTTGAGTAGATTATACTCTCATTTCTAATTATTGCAATCATTTATTAGATGCCTCAGATTGTGCTGATTGTTTAAATTAGGTGACCTACCAGAATACTTATTTGATCCTCAGATGCGGGGCATAACTAGAATTGCGCCGGTGGCTGTTACATCGCTTGACAACTCCGATTCACTGGCCCATATTGGTGCCGCTGTCTTTTCATGTAGAAAGACACGATCCCTATGATACGAGCCACCTGTTTCTATCAACCCAGAACGTTGAACCCTGAACCGCTTAACCTAAGTTTCAGATAAATCGGAAAATATGATGAAAAAATTTTTCAAGGTCAAAACCATTGACCAGGCACTTGAATACACCGGTCAGTTTCCACGCATGGCGCCGGAAAACGTTTCACTAACGGAATCGGTCGGAAGAATTCTTGCAGAAGATATCCAGTCCGATATCGATCTGCCGGATTTTTCACGTTCGATAATGGATGGTTATGCGGTTCGGGGATCATCCACCTTTGGTGCCGGGGAGGGAAATCCCGCATATCTTAACGTAACCGGCACCGTTTCCATGGGCAATAAACCGGATTTTTCCGTGGGCCCGGGGGAGGCCGTTCGGATTTCGACGGGCGGAATGCTGCCGCCGGATACCGACAGTGTTGTCATGATCGAGCACACCGAGGCGATTGATGATGCCACCATCGAGGTTTATCGCAGCGTCGCGCCCGGACATAATATGGTGGCAGTCGGTGAAGATATAAAGAAAGGTGACGTCATACTGAAATCGGGCGGAAAAATCAGGCCTCAGGAAGCCGGAATGCTGGCTGCTTTGGGAAAAGATACCGTCATGGTATACAAAAAGCCGCTCATCGGCATCATCTCCACCGGAGATGAGGTGGTTGCCGTGCACGAATCCCCGGGTCCGGGCCAGATTCGTGATGTAAATACCTATACGCTTTCAGGCTTGATTGAGGAGCTCGGCTCAAGGGCAGTTTCGTTTGGAATCGTGGGCGATGATTATGCGGCACTGCTGACAAAAAGCGCTAAGGCGCTGGCCAAATGTGACATGGTTTTGGTGTCCGGAGGCAGTTCTGTGGGAGCGCGGGATTTTACCATTGATGTTATTACCGCCTTGGAGGACTCTGAAATCTTTTTTCACGGCATTTCGATTAGTCCGGGAAAACCCACCATTCTGGCAAGAGTTCAGAACAAGGCCTTTTGGGGACTTCCAGGGCATGTGGTTTCCGCTATGGTTGTGTTTCACAGGATTGTGAAACCATTCATTGTGCATCTCAGCGGTCGTGCCGATGGTCATGCAGAAAAGATAAGGCTGACTGCAACGTTGAGCCGAAACCTGCCCTCGGCTCAGGGTCGTGTCGATTTTATTCGTATCCGGCTGAAACAGAATGAGGGTGTTCTTTGGGCCGAGCCGATATTGGGCAAATCAGGATTAATCAGCACGATGGTAAAAGCGGATGGATTGATCGAAATCGGAATGAACACCGAAGGGTTGGATGAGGGGACACAGGTGGAAGTTATTTTGGTGTAATGATGATCCGGGTAAGGGCCTATACCCGGATAAAACGAAATAATAAACGTCAAGCACCAAATAACAAATAAATTCCAATATTCAAATCTCAAATAATATCAAACGCAATTTGTTTGGTATTTGTGATTTGTTATTTGAAATTTTTAATTGCTGATACCTTACGTTCCTTACAACATGTTGTCGGCAAAATCCGGATAAGAACCCAATAAAACGCCGCAGTATACCGAATTCGGGGGCTAAGTATGAAATCGAAGCGTAACGTCTACCTTAAAATGAAAACCCTGGAAGAGGCCCAAGAAATTCTTCATGGGTCTTTTGCGGTATCCGATGTTCTTGCCGTCGAAACCATTCCGGTGCCGGAAGCGGTCGGTCGGATCCTGGCACAACCCATACAGGCAAAAATTTCTTCACCGCATTTTAATGCAGCGGCCATGGACGGTTTGGCTGTTAAAGCCGAGATTACCTTCGGTGCCAGCGAAACAGCGCCTAAAACTCTCATAGTCGGGCGGGATGTATTCTATATAAATACCGGTCATGTGATGCCGACAGACACCGACGCGGTCATCATGATCGAACATGTCCTTGTCCTCGATGACACCCGTATTGAAATCGATAAACCGGTCTTTCCCTGGCAGAACGTTCGCAAGGTCGGAGAAGACATCGTGGCAACGGAACTTCTATTTCCCCAAAACCACGTAATCACTTCTTACTGTGTTGGTGCGTTGCTGACAGGCGGCGTATTTGAGGTCCCCGTCAAGAAGAAACCGAAAGTCCTGATCATTCCCACCGGTTCGGAGCTCGTCGATTGGCGCAGCTTTTCTATCGACAATTTCAAACCGGGCCAGGTCCTTGAAACCAACTCTTTCGTGTTGGGCAGCCTGATTGAGGACTGCGGCGGCACTTACAGCAGGCACAATATGCTAATGGACGATTCGGCCAAGATCAAACAAGTCGTCCAAAAGGCCGCAACAGAAGATTATCAGATGATTCTCATACTGGGGGGCTCGTCTGCCGGATCCGAGGATTTTGCCAAAGAGGTCATTCTCGATCTTGGGCAGGTGCATGTTCATGGTGTCACCATCATGCCCGGCAAGCCGGTGGTAGTCGGCACGGTTGAGGAAAAGCCGATCTTCGGCATTCCGGGATATCCGGTGTCTGCGATTATTGCTTTTGAACAATTCGTCCGGCCTTTGATTCATCGTATGCTGGGACAACCCGATGACACCGGCGAGACGATACCAGTGGAGCCGACACGCAAGATTGCCTCAAAGCTCGGCGTTGAGGAGTTCTTGCGGGTAAAATTAGGGCAAGTCGGTGATCGTATTGTCGCAACCCCCCTACCGAGAGGTGCCGGCAGTATTACATCACTTACGGAGGCCGACGGTATCGTCCGGATTCCAACCCATATCGAAGGTATCAATGATCATGAAATGGTTTCCGCCCAACTTTTACGATCCCTGCCGTCAATTCTCAGAACCATTGTCATCGTTGGAAGTCATGACAACACCCTGGATGTTCTGGCAGATCAAATCAAGGCCAAGCACAGTCGGTTAACCCTTTCATCGAGCCATGTAGGCAGCATGGGGGGACTGATGGCCATTAAAAGAGGTGTCTGCCATCTGGCCGGGGCCCACCTGCTGGATCCTCAAGACGGCACTTATAATCTGTCTTATATCAAAAAATTTTTAGCGCAGGTGGATGTCAAATTGATCAACCTGGTTTTGCGGGACCAGGGCCTGATCATCCGACGGGGAAATCCCAAAAATATCAAGGGAATCGAGGATCTAGCTCGAAGCGATATCTCCTTTATCAACAGACAGGCAGGTTCCGGGACAAGAATACTGCTGGATTTCCGCTTGAATCAAATCGGAATTGATCCGGCGGATATCAGCGGTTATAATCACGAGGAGTTCACCCACATGGCCGTTGCCGTCGCGGTGCTCAGCGGCACGGTGGATGCCGGTCTCGGGATTCAAGCCGCTGCCGCCGCATTGGATCTTGATTTTATCCCCGTCGTCACCGAGCAATACGATTTAATCATTGCAGCAGAGCACTTTGAATCGGAAAATATTCAATTGCTGCTTGAAGCTGTCAACAGCCGAGAGTTTAAGAGTCGGGTGGATGCGCTGGGCGGGTACAGCACGGAGAAGACGGGGGATATTATCCTGTAAAGGCTGAATGAACAAACTGGACAAAAAGATATTCGGTACCCTGTTCTTTTCCATCTTTGCGGCGGTGACCGGCGTCGGGATCGTGGTCCCACTGCTGCCGGTATACGCCCATGATCTGGGGGCCTCAGGACTTTACATTGCTCTGATATTCGGGGCCTTCTCTCTTTCGCGAACATTTTTCCTGCCTTATTTCGGACGGCTTTCCGACCTTAAAGGACGCAAGCCGTTAATCGTCCCGGGATTTTTGGCCTATGCCCTGATCTCCGTGGCTTTTGTTTACTCAAAGTCCGTCGATACGCTGATTGTCATCCGGTTCTTTCACGGCATCGCCTCCGCCATGCTGATGCCGGTGATCCAGGCCTATATCGGAGATATCACCCCAAAGGGTCGCGAAGGAATCACCATGGGCTTGTTTAACATGTCCATGTTTCTGGGTTTAAGCCTCGGCCCCGTAATCGGTGGGACGCTTAAAGACCATTTCAGCCTGCAGGGATCATTTCTCTGTATGGGACTGCTGGCACTCATCGGTTTCTTTTTAAGCCTTTTCCTGCTGCCGCCCAAAACCTCCGAACCGGCAATGACCCATGACAAAAACTCCTTTTCATGGAAAATGCTTATTGCCGATCGGCATGTGGTCGGTCTTTTTCTTTTTAGGTTCGCTTATGTGATTTGTGTCGGCATTATATGGGGGTTTATACCTTTGCTGGCTGATATGGAGTTTGCAGCTTCCAGTTCTTTAATCGGCATATTGATCATGTTAGGGGTGCTTATCAGCGGGCTAATCCATGTCCCAATGGGATACCTGGCCGACAGGATCAGCAAAAAACTCATTGTGACGGTCGGCGGGCTACTGGTCAGTTATGCCGTCTTCTCCTTTGAATGGGCCGGCCGGATAGAGGATCTGGTGATTGCGACCGTTTTTTTCGGTCTCGGCGGTGGGATCTCAATGCCGGCCCTGATGGCGATGGCCGTATTAGAAGGGAGCAGGATCAATGCCATGGGCAGCATCATGGCGCTGATGACGATTGCGCATAGTCTGGGAATGTTATGCGGCGCACTGGTGGGGGGATTGATGATGGACTTCTTTCAGCTGCGCTGGGCGTTTCCTCTGGGTGCGGTCGTTATGATGAGTTGTACCGCTTTTTTTCTGATGGGCACCCATCCCCAAGAACAAGAAATCAATAAAAATTGACAAGTAATATTCTTGCATTATTTTAGAGTCATCGCACGGCTATGAATATTGTCTTGCACTCTAAAAGCCAGTCGATAAGACCCTGCGTCACAAATACAAGATATTAATTTTAAATCAATCCATCAAGCTGATCAACGTCCATCAATAAACGGTAGTATTAATGAGCACCAAAAGGGATTATTACGAAATTTTAGGCCTCGGCCGTAGCGCAACCAATGATGAATTAAAAGCAAACTATCGAAAACTTGCCTTAAAATACCACCCGGACCGAAATCCCGACGACAAAGAAGCGGAAGAAAAATTTAAAGAAGCAGCTGAAGCATATGAAGTGCTGCGGGATTCTCAAAAAAGATCCCTATACGACCAGTTTGGTCACGCCGGACTTGAGGGTTCAGGGTTTTCGGGTTTTGGCGGGTTTGAAGATATCTTTTCAAGCTTTGGCGATATTTTTGAGGATTTTTTCGGATTCGGCACGCGCAGGCGCTCCAGATCCAGAGCGCAGCGGGGGGCAGATCTGCGTTATGATCTCACCCTTAGTTTTATGGATGCCGCCTTTGGAGCCGAAACAGAAATTACCGTTGAAAAGATGGAAGTCTGCCCAGAGTGTAACGGCAATCGGTGCGAGGCCGGAACAAGTCCTGAGACCTGCCAGCAGTGCGGCGGTATGGGGCAAGTCTCCAGAAATCAGGGCTTTTTCACGGTTCGAACAACCTGCCCTGTCTGTCGGGGTGAGGGCCAGGCCATCACCCATCCCTGTCCCAGATGCCGAGGTACCGGGCAGGAAGTGGTCCGCAAAAAGGTATCCGTTAAAATTCCCGCCGGGGTTGACAATGGATCAAGACTGCGTTTAACCGGTGAGGGAGAACCCGGTAGTTATGGGGGACCTTTTGGTGATCTCTACGTTTTTGTTTATGTCGAGTCCCATGAATTTTTCGAGCGACGCGATACCGATATTATCTGTTCGGTGCCCATTTCATTTATCCAAGCGGCCTTAGGTGACAAAATTGCGGTACCCACCTTAAATGGTGATAAAGCGCTAAAAATTCCCAAAGGGACTCAACCTGGAGATTTGTTGCACTTTCACGGAGCCGGCATTCCCTCTTTGAGAACCGGAAAACGGGGTAATCAGGTCATTCAGGTGGACATAAAAACACCCACCCATCTGAGCAAAAAGCAGGAAGCATTGCTGAAAGAGTTTGCAAAACTAGAAGCCGGAAAACTATCCAGCAAATTAAAGAGTATCCTCAAGGGTGGTATGTCCGAAGCAATCGGGTAATGCGTTGTCTCGTAAATCTTTTAGCAGATCCAGGTAAGGTTCCACGTTGCTAAATCGGGAGTGTGATCATAATCAATCCGAACCTCGACAGCCGAAATAATTTAATCCTGCACCACACACCTATTTAGTGCCTATTTCTTGAAGTCACATCATGCTTGCACATGATTTATGCCATAGCCAGATTGAATATTTTAGGAATGCTATCGCATCCTAATAGAAAAGACAGAGCTAAGCGATACCACAAATCTTCAATCTTAAATCGTCAATATTCAATTCCGGCTTGTCCGGGTCAGGGATACCAACGGTATGTATGAATTAAAAGTTGTGACGAAGTTTGCTGCCGCCCATCAACTCACCATGGTGGGTACAAAATGCGAGAACATGCATGGCCACAACTGGAAAATCGAAGTCTATGTCATGGGAGAAAATCTGGACAAGGCAGGTGTTCTGGTGGATTTCGGCGTGATAAAAAAACATGTTGCAGAGATCATGGCCATGCTAGACCACAAATATCTCAACGAGCTTCCCTCCTTTGAAAATAAACAGCCATCTTCGGAGAATATTGCCTATCTTATCGCCACCGAGTTGCAGCAAAGAATTGATGATTCGGCCGTAACAGTCAGCCGGGTTACCGCCTGGGAATCGGATGATGCCGGGGCAACCTATATCGTCTCTAACTCATAGCACCTTGTCCGTTGGATCCCCTTTGCTACAGACAACTCATATGAAACTTCACGAGGCCCAACAGCGAACCGCAGAATTTCGAAAATCGAACCGCAGAATTTCGAAGGTTGGTTTCGCTTCACTAAATCTTTTTAAATTTTTATAAAAATAGATAGAATACATTCCTTCGACATTCGTTCTTCGTCATTCGTCATTCGTCATTCCATTGAGTTCCTGCCAACGCACCATCAATTCATCACGTGTAATAATGCGGCTGACATCCGCCACGTGCTGTTGTATATTATCAAGCCCTCCTTCCTGGCGATCTACCAGGATAACCGCCTTTATCACCTCAAGGTCTTCCTTGCGCGCCCGTTCAATCGCTTTGATGGTCGATCCACCGGTGGTGGCGACATCATCGATGATCGACACACGTTGACCGGGCTGAATATCTCCTTCTATCCACCGCACGATGCCGTGATCTTTTTTTGTTTTGCGTATTGAAAATGCGTTTATCGGTCGGGAATTTATCTCGGATGCAAAGGCCGCAGCCACTGCCAGGGGATCGGCCCCGAAAGTAAGTCCACCGACCGCAGACACCCGGCTGTCTTTAATTTCATTAAATATCAGGTGGCCGGCTAAATACATACCGCGTGCGCTCAAAGATGTTGGTTTGCAGTTGACATAAAACCGGCTTGATCTACCGGATACCAGCTTAAATCTCGGTTCTTTACTGAATTTAAATGATTTACGGCACAGGATATCAATCAATTCTTGTTTCATCATGTCTTGTTTCATTGTGTTGTGTCCCGGTATATTTTTTCCATTCAGTCACTTACCCATTGCTAAAGTGTCAAGAAACTGTTGATTTCAAAAAGGTATTTCGATATAAAAAAGCCTCCACTTAATGGAAGAAGCCTGTTCAATGGGATTTAGTGGAGGCTTTGAGCAAGGAAAACCGGATACGGCACTCCCCGAACTCAAAAATGTCATACCAGTAAAAGTGAAGGGGGTCAATCCACAAAACACGTTTTATCGTAGCTGAGAGGCTAAAAGAAATTTATGATAGGAAAACAATTGCAGCGCATGCTTGTTTGTATCGGTATCGGCCTAACGGTTTCATACCCGGCCCTTGTCGTAGCTCAAGAGACCACCGGTACCTTTAACCTTACTCAAACCATTGAGACAGCTCTCAAGGCCAATCTGGGGCTGAAGCAATCCAAAGAGGAGGTCAATGCCGCCCTGGCAACCAAAAAAGCCCGGACGACTAATTTTTTTCCCACTTTAAGTGCGAGCTATGGTTATATACGCCGAGATCAAGAAACGAGGCAGTCCCTGCAAGGTCAGCAGGGGCAACAAACGAATGTCATCATCAATCCGGAAGACGAATATAATTTCATAACTTCTTTTTCCCAACCCATTTTTACGGGATTTGCGCTGATCAATCAGTACAAAATAGCAAGCCTGGGGCTTGATGTCGCTGAGATATCAGAAAAGCTGACGCGACAGGATATTATTTTGGATGCGAAGAACGCTTATTTTTCAATTTTAAAATCACAAAAACTGATGGTGGTTGCCGAAGACACCGTCAAACAGGTTACTGCCCAGAAGGAAGTGGCCGAAAATATGTACCAGGTCGGTATGAGCCCATTAAATGATTTGCTGCAAAGTCAGGTGCAGTTAGCCAACGATAAACAAAGATTTATTACCGCCCAGAACAATCTGGAACTCAGCAAATCCCAATTTAACACCCTGCTTCGTAGACCCGTGAACGCTCCGGTAGCCATTGTAGACATTCTTGATTACACGCCCTTTGACCAGGATATCAACTACTGTCTTGCCCAAGCCAACCAAAATCGGCTGGAGCTTCAAGTGGCCGACCTGGAAGTCCAAATCGCGCAAAAAGATTATCAACTGTCCAAAGGGAATTATTTCCCGTCCATCGACCTGACCGGTACCTTGACCCGGCGGGGCACCGACTGGGATGTCGATGGTGGCGAAGGCATTGCTGATAAGAAATTTTGGGATATCCGGGCCACGGCCTCCTGGGATTTCTGGCAATGGGGCCGAACCCGGTACGGGGTGAAGGAAAAGCTGAGCCGACTTTCCCAGGCCAAATATGGCAAGGAAAATATTTTGGACAACATTGAGCTGGAGGTTAAACAGGCTTTCCTCAGAACCAAAGAATCGGAAAAGAATATCACCACCATCGAAAAAGCCATCGAACAGGCCAAAGAAAACCTGAGAATAACTGAAGAGCGTTACAAGGAACAGGTGTCGACCACCACTGATGTGCTGGTGGCCCAGACCCTGCTAACCGAGACAATGACAAATTATTACAATGCGTTATATGATTTTAAAATAGCGAAATCCGTCCTCTATCGGGCAATCGGTCAGGAAATACTGGAATGATGGACGCCGGTGAGAAAAGCTTCATCATTCGGATGTTTCACGTTCACCACAATTTCGGTCCCAAAAAAGCCCTCATCGACATTACCCTCGACATCGCCAAAAATGAATTCGTATTTATCAGTGGTCCCAGTGGTGCTGGTAAAACAACCCTGCTGAAACTTCTTTATCTGGGGGAGCCGGTATCCGAGGGTCAGGTGTTGATTGACGGAATAAATCTTGCCCGAATTCCCCGCAAAAAAATACCTATCTTGAGACGAAAATTCGGTATCATCTTTCAGGATTATAAGCTGATCCCCACCAAAAGCGTCTATGACAATGTCGCGCTCGTCCTCGAAGCCGTCGGTGCCAAAAGGCGCTTCATTCCAAAAAAGGTTAAAAGCATCTTACGGTCCGTGGGAATGGAAGACAGGCTCAAATCATTCCCACCCAGTCTGTCCGGCGGCGAGCAGCAGCGGATCGCCGTGGCCAGAGCCATCATCGGCGATCCCAAAATAATACTTGCAGATGAACCTACCGGCAGTCTGGATGACGAGTCTGCCGAAGCCATCCTCGATCTTCTTAAAGGCGCGCATATTCGGGGGGCAACCGTTATTATTGCCACCCATGACAAGGCACTGATGCGTAAAACAGGGGGACATGTTCTGACCCTTCGACAAGGACGGATTGAATCATCGGCGTTTCTGGAAAAACAGTATGATGATGCCATTTATTAAACGGGCGATAGATGACATTTTACAAAACAGATTTTTGAATTTTGTCACTATCATAACCATCGCGTTGGCAATTTTAATTGCCAGCGCATTCATCCTTTTTTTTGTCAACACCAGTGAGATTATCGATTCCTGGAAAAGAGGCCTGCGAATTATGGCTTATTTAAAACCGGGTATCCATAATACCGATCTGGACCAATTAAAGCGCACCATTCAGTCCCTGGACGGCGTACACAGCTTACGATTTATCTCAAAGCAAGAGGCGCTAGACAGACTTAAGGACCAGATGCAACATCACTCCTCTCTTTTTGATAATCTCACCGAAAACCCCTTGCCGGACAGTTTTGAAATCCGGATGACAGCCGCCAGCGGCAGCTGGCAAAAAATTGACTCCCTGGCCAATCAAATTGAATCCTTGAACCCGATTGAGGAGGTGCAATACGGCCGGCGATGGATTGGGCGTTTTATCCGAATTATTTCACTGTTTCGGATGGCAGGATATGCCATGGGCGTGCTCTTTTTCACGGCATCCATATTTATCGTTGCAAACACGATCCGTCTTGTCATTTATTCAAGACGTGAAGAGGTTGAAATTATGCGCCTTGTGGGAGCAACCGACAGCTTCATTAAAATGCCCTTTTATATTGAAGGACTCGTCCAGGGTGCGCTCGGTGCCGCCATTGGCCTGGTAATGCTGTCTATTTCATTTTATTTTGTCTCTTCAAACATCGAGCAGGGATTTTCTGCGGGTCTATTTCGCCTTCAATTTCTTTCGCCCAAGATTATCGGAGGAATCCTGCTGAGCAGCATGCTGGTCGGATGGTTGGGGTGCTATGTTTCGTTGAAACAATTTTTGAAGACTTGAAAATGTTTAACCACACCGAATGTTTTCTCAAAAAAATACTGTTCCTGCTCACCGCACTGCCCTTGATTTTCGGAGTGATAGACACCTGGCGTGCCGATCACCATACGATCGGCATGGTGATCGCAGCCGAAATCGATGTGCTGCACCAACGCAAGAAAGATATCCGTCGTGAAATCGAGAAAGGGCGACAGGATGTTGCAGCGATTACTCGCCGGGAAAGCGACATTATTCAGCAGCTAAATCAGGTTGAGGTGACGCTGAATACCAGCAAAAAACGCGCGTCTGGTTTAAAAAGGGAGATAGAAAAGCTTGGGCGCATTATCGACGAAACATCAACAGCGTCGGAGAAATTGAGAAAGCAAGTTCATGCCAACGAAAAATATGTGTCCAAGCGCCTGGTGGCCCTCTATAAGTTGAACCGCCTTGGACAGTTTCATCTGCTGGCTTCCGCGGAATCCATGAATGAATTTATTCAACGCAAAGCCGCATTGGAGCGAATTCTGAACTATGATGAAAAAATCCGACGAAACCTGTTAGAAAATCAGGTTGAACTTAAGAATATGCTTAAACGGCTGGACACGGATAAAGCCCTCAAAAGCGCTCATGCAGCCGAGCACCAGAAGCAAACCAGATTAATGTCCCTGGAACAATCAAGGCGTACCAAATTACTTGCAGACATCCGTAAACAGAAGTCACTGGAACTGGCCGCCATTGATGCGTTGGCTCAGGCGGCAGCAGCTCTTGAGCGCAAAATAGCATCACTGAGTACTGTAGAATTGGAGGCTGCTCCGGATAATAATGCTTCGCAATTATCATTTTCCGCTCATAAAGGCTTGCTTATCATGCCGGTTAACGGTAAGATTATAAATTTGTACGGTGAATATAAGAATTCGAAATATAATATTACCAACTTTCGCAGTGGCATTGATATCAAAGCGGATCAGGGAGAGCCGATTCGATCTGTCTTCAACGGAAAGGTTATTTATTCAGAGTGGTTTAAAGGCTATGGAAACATGATTATTATTGATCATGGCAATAGTTATTACACGGTCTATGCCCACCTGGAAGAAACCTTTAAATCCAAGGGCGACGCGGTTGATGACGGAGAAGTCATCGCCACGTTGGGGGACACCGGATCCATGACGGGTGCAAAGCTTTATTTTGAAGTGCGTCACCACGGCAAACCGATGAATCCGTTGAATTGGTTAAAAAAAGGATAAGAAGGAGCACCTTAATGATTAGCAAAAAAAAGCGGAATGTAAAACTGTGGTTATTAATGGTAATTGCAGTTGTTTTCTGGACAATCGGCACTGGTTTTTATCGTGATCTGTCGGCCAAAGACGAAGATGCATATGAGGAATTAAAAGTATTTTCGGATGTCATCGAATTGATCGAAAAGGAATACGTTGATGAGGTGGATACCAAGGAGTTGATTCAAAAGGCGATTCAGGGAATGGTTCACAGCCTGGATCCTCACTCTTCGTTGCTTCCGCAAGAGGCCTTTGAAGATTTGCAGATAGACACCAAGGGAAAGTTTACCGGCATCGGTATCCATATCACCATGAGGGATGGCTTTGTAACGGTGATTTCGCCGATTGAGGACACCCCCGCCCACAAAGCCGGAATAAAAGCCCGTGACAGGATCATTAAAGTTGACGGCAAACCCACAAAGGATCTACGAGAAGCGGTAAATATGATGCGGGGACCCAAAGGAACACCGGTAGCCGTAACCATTTTGCGCGAGGGTGTCAAGCAACCGCTCGAATTTGAACTGGTCAGAGATGTCATCCCCATTCAAAGTGTAAAATCCATTATCTTGAAACCCGGCTATGGCTTTATCCGCTTGTCAAATTTTACCGGAACCACCACCACCGAGATGGAAAAGGCTCTGAGAAAATTGGAGAGCTCAAAGGACCCCTTGAAAGGGCTGGTACTGGACCTGCGCAACAATGGTGGCGGGCTGTTGAATCAGTCCCTCAAAGTGACCGATCTCTTTTTAGACGAAGGTAAAATTCTTTCGATTAAAGGACGTAACTCAAAAAATACCAAGGTATTCAATGCATCTGCTTCGAGTCAAAAACGCACCTATCCGCTGGTCGTATTGATCAATGCCGGAAGCGCCAGTGCATCTGAAATCGTTGCCGGTGCATTGCAAGACCAAAAACGTGCACTGATACTGGGAACCACCTCTTTCGGCAAAGGATCGGTACAGACAGTGGAGACCTTGCGGGATGGCTCCGGTCTCAAATTAACCATCGCCCGTTACTACACGCCTAACGGGCGATCGATCCAGGCCAAGGGAATTGAGCCGGATATTTTTCTAAAACACCGGTTTCTGGATCCCGCAGAAAGCAAGGGAAAAGAAGATGGGCTCCTAAAAGAAAAAGATCTGGAAAATCATCTTGAAGCTGAGCCGAGCGACAAACAAGACAAAGAAGACGAAGTTGATAAGGAAGACCAGGAGAAATCCAGAATGCAGGAAGCCGAATTCAGGGTCGGTCCGTTGAAGCCGGAAACGCTTCAATCCGATAACCAGGTTATGCGGGCCCTTGAGCTTCTGGAGGGTTATGAAATTTTTAAGAATTTTAAAAGCTGATCTGATGTATTGGAATGACGGTGCTTTTTGCGGCTATTCGGTAGGTAAGCCGCATGGAATAGTGGAATTTTGGGAAACTGGGATTGAAAAACAGAAAAAGGTCTATTCTAAGTATGTGCTCGGAATCTTATTTTCTTTAAACCCATCATTCCAAGATTCCATCGTTCCATTATGCTCCGCCTCCGACGGATGAGCGAAGTGAACTAACTTGTTTATACATGGCAAAACGAAAAGCGACCCGCAAAAAGAAAATACGCAGAAAATCGAGAAAAAAAAAATTATTCCAAAGTTCTTTGGCCAAGGTTCTTGCCGGGGTGTCAATTTTAGTATTTCTGGTGGTTACCGCCGGACTTTTGACGCATTTTCTGGTTACCCCTGAAAAGCCGTCAAAACCTGTCTCCCCTGTAAAATCGGTACCGGCCACCCAGCAGACCATTGCCAAAAGCCCCACCTTTGAGATTTATCCCTCAAAAAAGATCCCGTCGGTGAAAAAGCCGGTAAAATCCGCCACACCCGCAAAGCATCGCCCATTGGTTGCCATTATTATCGATGATCTGGGCTATGACAAAAAAATAGCGATAAAATTTAGCAAGCTTAATGCAGTGCTTACCTTTTCAATTCTACCCCACAGCCCGTTTCAGAAAACTATCGCCCACCTGTCAAGGAAAAAAGGGTTTGACATCATGCTCCATCTGCCGATGGAGCCTGTCGAATATCCGGATGTCAATCCCGGTCCAGGAACCCTGCTAACCTCTATGACGCCGGATCAGCTGACTCGTCAGCTTGAAAATGATCTGGATGCAGTGCCATTTATCAAGGGTGTCAACAATCATATGGGTTCGAAGATGACGGCAGCCTCCAGTCAGATGTATCAGATTTTCACGATCCTTAAAAAAAGAGGCCTCTATTTCGTTGACAGCCGCACGACCGTGGAGACGCTCTGCAAACCTTCGGCTCGTCTGTTTCAGATCCCGTTTGCCCAGAGGGATGTTTTTTTAGACCATGTGGCAACGGTCGAATTTATCCGCAAGCAGCTAAATGAGTTGGTTAGAATCGCCCAGCACAACGGATACGCCGTCGGGATCGGTCATCCGCATTCACTGACATATCAAGTTCTTCGCGAGATGCTCCCTGAATTACAAAAAAAGGTCCGACTGGTTCCGGCTTCAGAGATTGTCGATCTGGTTGGATAGATGTAATTTGAGTGCATTAAAACACATCCTGTCTTGACACAGTCCAATGATTTTTTTATGATTTTCATAGACTTTCGCAACCTTGGACCTTCTGTTTTAGATTTTTGAAAGGGCCGCTTATGAGCGGACGTTTCACACAAATACTCGACTAAAATGAAGTATCCGACAGGATGGTTCTACGAATAAAACAATATGAACGAATCGCCGCCGCTATATAACAGCCGACTAAACAAAATTTACATTCAATATCTAAAAAAATATTATCCGGATATTGACGTCGACTCAATTCTGGAAGAGGCCTCTATTGCCAATTACGAAATAGACGATCCAGCCCACTGGTTTACCCAGGAACAGCAGGATCGTCTGCAAGACATTCTGGTTGCCCGAACGGGTAATCCGAATATTGCCCGGGAAGCAGGTCGATTTTCAACATCATCAGAAGGGCTGGGGGCGGCGAAACAATATGCGCTGGGGTTGATGAGCCCAAGGACCATTTATCTCCTCATTGAAAAAATGTATGCCCTGATGAGCCGAGGGGCGGATGTCAAGGCCAAAACAATTCGTTCGAACCTGGTTGAAATTACCGCCGTTCCCAGATCGGGAGTTAAAGAAAGGCCATACCAGTGCCAAAACAGAACCGGCACTTTTGAATCGCTTGCACGAATGTTTACGGATAAATTTGCTCAGCTTGAACATCCTTCCTGTGTTCACCGGGGCGATGATTGCTGCCGCTATGTCATCAGCTGGACGAATAGTCCAATGCTTCGTTGGAGACGCATTCGAAATTATTTCGTAATAGTCAGTATTATAATCTTGCTCTTATTACTGACGAAGCTGCCTATTTTAACTTGGGGAATTGTGGCGCTGATCAGTGCTTTTATCACCTTGATGTTGTCTTATTATACGGGTAATCTTGAAAAAAAAGCATTGATCAGAATGG
>Ga0316190_10001047_pt1 | contig 19740 bp, 19 predicted proteins | sample Eddworburrow2_MG_FD_204929 | JGI IMG/M metagenome (GOLD analysis project Ga0316190, IMG submission 204929) | Coastal sediment microbial communities from Maine, United States - Eddy worm burrow 2 | ecosystem: Environmental > Aquatic > Marine > Coastal > Sediment | place: USA: Maine | collected... | reverse complement strand
AGATCAGTCTCGCTGCCTTACCGACACCACTTAAGGTCAATTCAGGTCGGTCTCCCATAGCCGCTGACAACGGCGAACATCTTTGAGTAGGCACGTCGCTCAGTAGTCTATTGAGTCACACTCATCACACAGGAAGAATGACTTAACATCCCGTGATTCGATTGTAACCTCGGCTTTACACCGCCCACACACTACCACTTGTGGCCTGCCTCCGGAGCACTCGTCCTTTGCTTGTTGTCTTTCGCTTCGGTGAGTTCGGGTCTTGTTGTATCGGCCGGGGTCCATATACCACTTTCCACCCAGTCGCTTCTGATCGAATTCATAACCGAGAGGTTTACTCCCCCTTATCGTTCTGCTCATCTACATCATCCCAGTGTCCCAATGTACACTTAAACTTGATCAAACGAGTTTTCAATTTCAAATTACAACCACAGTCGAGACAACGATTCCCTTGTTTCTTGCCCGAGGGACAGTTGTTGCAAATAGTGGTCCGCTTCTCAATCAAGTCTGCGGGTGCTAATACTTTACGTTCAATTAGTGTTTGTGCTAGACTCTTACCGAAATACTCTAACCTCTGTTTAAGAGGGAGATTTGCGGCTTCTCGAACGGGGCAGTTAACACAGACCATCTCGGTCACATGTTGTTTGTACGAGGTGGCTTCGGGCATTAAGCACACGAAGTGTTTACCTTTTGTAAACCTCTTGTTACAGGGGACATCATTCATTACATGCAGGAGTCACGCCAGTGACTTGTACATTAGGAGAGATTATGGTCCCCTGAGGCCAAAAGTAGGACATTGGTGGTGACCACCGCCCAGACTTTGGTACTGTAATCATTGGTGACTCCAACTCTGATTGACCACCGTCAGCTGTCATAAAGGCAGCCCCTCGACACTTAGAGGATGGCACTGGTTCATCAGGGCAAGCTCGAATAGCACTCTTTATTGCCTCCAAATATGGAATCGCATGGTCTTTGAAGGGTGTAAATAAATCATTCAAATCATATTGACCACCACTACCATCCGATGTGTTTGCGAGCCCGATCATTGTATCAACGATGGTCTCCATCTCATCCGCAATTGGATCAAGCTCATCAATCTTATCATCAAGCTCGGTCTCTTTATCATCAATCTGACTTTGAAGATTTGCAATCGCAGAGGGGTTTGTGGTGGTTGCTAATTGATCACGGAGGTCGCTTATCTCTTGACACACGTCATGTGCTTCATCCATGATATCTTGCATGTCGTGGTACTTATCAACGATCATCGTATAGTTATCTGGGTTATCCAGCCAACCAATAGAGACAGTCCCAGGGGTGCCGGGTGGGACTGTCTCTGTTACGTACTCTTGGAAACCACAGTTAGGGCACGACTCACAACACGAACCCGCCTCAATAGCATCTTCGAGTTCCTGTACAATGTCAACCTTCCAGGTGTCTTTAACTTCACTGAAGGTATTATCATCGCAAATCTCTTTGAGTTTATCTTGGGCCTTGGTGATGTCTTCCTTCGACCAACGATGACACTCCTCGACTTCCTCTAAGGGGTCAAGGTCGCATTCTGCGGCGAGCTCATTGATGTCCCGAATCAGCTTGTTCCAAGCATTCGATTCACCATCGCGATCATAGGGTGTTGTTGACTCAGCCATTCATTTGCTCGTGTAAGGCTTTCCTATTTGTTGGTGGATGCCTCACTTCCCAGGCGGGGTCTTTTAAGCACGAGCGACCTACCGCTGTGCTCCACCGAAATTTGAACTGATACTACAACATCATGTGCTACCAATGACGCATTATTTCAGTTTATCTAACAATCCTTTTCCGAGAATATCCTTAACAGAAGCAGTCTTCTTTGTGCGGTGATCGGTAACAACCCCACTGCTGAAATTGTATGTCCGAACTCGATCTGATGTTTTAATAGCATCATCCCGTCTGGCTTTACGGGCTGCCGCCTTACGGTCTTGTTCGACAGCCTCAACTCGTTTAGCCAGTTCTTTAATCGCTTCTCGTTTGTTTTGATTCTGTGATCTCTTCTTCGTTTCAGTAACCACGAGACCAGTTGGGAGGTGTGTCGCACGTACCCCAGTATCTTTCTTATTAGCATGTTGGCCTCCGACTGAGGCGCCTCGAAATGTGTCAATCTTAATGTCGTTCTTGTTCATTCGTAAGTTTCCTATGGTTGTTAACAACTCTACAAATAGTCGAAGGGGCTACATTGAATCTCGTTGCTAACGACGCCATATAGGAATTGTGGCCCATCTCATCAGCTCAAATGTTCTTTCACAATTGGAATTAAGATGTCCATGTGCTCAGCTTCGGCATCGGTGCCGAGGATTGCACTAGCTAGGTCATCATCGAGTTCTTCAATGATCTCATGTAACATCGCGACGATCTGAGCAGTGGTCACTCTACGTTTCCTCTTAACAGGTGTTCGAAGATGTTTCTCACAGGCCCGCTCGGCCGCCCCCTTCTTACGATGGCGGCTGATCAATGTGGGTCCGGTAAGTGCGTAGAAATAGGTCCCCATATCTGTGAACTTTCCTACGCACTCTTGTACTTTGTATCTTCGGCACTTGGACTCCCAAGTGCGTCTCTTTGAGAGTTCAGTCTCGTCGCGTTTGGCTCGTAGCCAGTCGAGTGTGACTGCTTGTGTCTTCGCCATAACCATCCTATCCCATGGCGGTATCGATCCGCCCTTTTATAGCCTGAGAAGCTATCGACATAGCCAGTAGTCCAATGGGACATGTGTTATGACGGCTGTGACATTAGCTACACGAGCCAGCAAGCTCCCTTTGAATTCCGCCATGTGCGCGTAATGCTGAATACAACGCACCCCTGGCTAACATCATAACCGCGAACCTATGCACAGGTCGGCGGCCAGCCATCAAGAGCCCTAGTCGAGAATCGAACTCGATCTACTTCCTTACCGGGGAAGGGTGCGGCCATAACACCTCAAGGACTTTAAGTAGTAATACCAGGAATAGAACCTGAGACGTAGGGCATATGAAGCCCTCGCAAGAATCATCCCACGGCTATCTATTCTCTTTCAACTGCCTCTCGACCTCGACGGCCAATGCTGCAAGTTTCGCAGGAGGGTCTGTTGGCTTTGCCAACTTCTTCACATCCTCGTGAGGTAGCAACATGTGTAGCCGCCGCCACGCTGAGAGCTGTTGAGTTTCTTTGTTGTGGGCTTTCTTCCAAGCCTCAGAACCAACCTTGGTTCTTTTATCAATGTCGCCTGTGTTTGTCATAGGATGAGAGGGAGCTTCGATGCTTTAAGTTAGGGGTCGGTACACTCCGGCCCATCCTGTGTATTGAGAACTGACAAGTTATTGCTATGGGAGAGTTCAACCTAAATGATAAATGATAACCCATTTGCATTCGGCCAGTTCAAGTTGTGGAGGTAGGAGTTGAACCTACGGAACCCAGCTTATGAGGCTGAGGGAGCACCCGCTCTCCCCACAATAGTTACTCTGCTTCAAATTCGGAACCACAATAAGGACACTTGACGTGAGTCGGTTGCATGTACATCGTGCCATTATCGGGACTAATTATTACACCTAGTTCTTCAAACTTAACCAGCTCATCTGGTGTCAAACTTTCAAACTCGACAGCAATTGCCCGTTGGAACGTATCTCTTCCACAACATTCACATGTCCACTCGAAGGCGGCTCGTAGTTCAATCATCGGAGTATTCAATCAAAGTTTCGCTTCTTGCATTCATCAACCATCGCTTTGATACGTCCGGTGAATGCCATAGGTTTTGTAATGTTATCGTGACACTGTTCCACTGGAAGTTCGTTAACCGATGCATACTTTACCAGACATGCATCAAGCACACTCCGATGAGCATTGACCAGCATCTGCGTATCTCTCAGTAACTTAGCATCACTGAGAGATGCAATGTCGATGGGTTGTCCTTGTTCATTCGGCTACAAATGTATGGTTAACTTTCGCTGTTGTTTCTTCGATTTCAATATCCGGCTCAATCTCATCACCGATATTACCCTCAATTACAAAGTCGAGAACGCAACCCATTGCTTTGCAGATACGCACAATAGAACGCACCTTACAATCCCACGGCTCATTAAAGGCCCGCCGTACTGTATTGTACCCTAGCTTTGTTTTCTGCTGGATATCTTTGTAAGACATTCCAAGGTCAGTGCGTCTCTTAATCAATGATTGTTTGAATTGATCATCTGTCATAAAGCATACCCCTGCGATTCGAACGCAGACTCTTCGGTTTCGAAGACCGGTGTGTTATCCACTTACACTAGTAGGGCATAATAAAAGCCGATCACTTGGCTTTTATACAAGGACCGGCTCGATAGTGCCTACTACAGTAGGTGTTCTCAACGACAATAAGGGTTGAGTATCAAAACAGGCCCACCTCCCCAACGGGGAGGGTGGATGGCATAGCTTTCAAATGTGTGGCCGTGGTTGTACCGGGAACTGCCCCAACGGTTACCATCTACACGTCCATTACTTTTGAAGCGTTCAATGTAAACAGTTGTTGGTGGGTTGCGTTTCTCAAATTCATCAGCTTCTCTTTGAGCACGTTCAATTGCAAGGATATTGTGTAGCCGTGCCCAGTGGTAGTAATCCTCATCAGACAATCGTTTAACATAGTCTGGTAAGGGTTGGAATGCTCGAATTTCTTGCATCACACCGGGTATTTGTTTCGTTTCTGCCAACAGTGAGGTGGAAAATAAACAAAAGGCCAACGCTAAAATGCTTCTCATTACTAAACTCCAGAAGGTTTTGTTTGATTACTGAAGTCTATCACAGATGAGAAGTGGTGTCAAGGGTTAAAATGAAATAAAAGCCCCGGCCGTCCTGGCCGAAGCTTTTCGCGACGGCGAACGGGTTTAGCGGGCGCGTTTGGTGTTCCCACTATCCGCAGCAGTTTGGACTTCTGGCTTGTTGCCATCGTCCGGGGTGAGGAACTTTTCAATCTCGGCCTTCAATATATCCCCGGAAGGGATTTGGTTTTTCGTAAACGGGCTTGAACATGGCTTCGGAACCATGACAAACCACGAGAAACCTTTGGCTTTATTTTCGACCAATTTCGATTTCAAAGTCAACGGTAGAGGGCCACGAGGTTCGACATCAGTCCACCCACGGCGTTTAATGTCATCGGCTGTCAAACGTAAGAAGTTAGAGACTGCCCCTACTTCTCGACGGTTTGATGCTGAGCCAAGGAACAATTCAAACAATTGTCCAGTGCTTCGCTCCACGACTAGGAAGCTTGCTCCGAACTGACAACGACTGTTGGGACGTCCTGCCCGCTTCTCGATGTCTTTGAACAAGTCACTGTGGCGATCGTACGTCACAACAACTTGCTCGGTATCATTCATATCGATTGCCTTTGCACGTCGTGCCAAAGGGAGAATATCGATACTGTCACCCAGATCATCCGCGTCTTCTGAGGATTTTACCACACAATAGTGGCCGGGTTTTACAATCCCTTTGTCGATCAACTTCCCCTTCGACTTCAAGTCGATGCGTCGTAAGAAACCACTGCTATTGCCAAGAGAGGCAAAGTCTTCGTCACTTGCGGATTGGGTTGAAACTGCGCCAAATACATCACTCGGGATCAAATCATTACTCATAAACCAAAACTCCAAACATCAGACATCAAACGTCGTTACAAGAGGAATAACCCTCAACTTCATTCTATACTAACAAACATGTGCTACCGAGTCAATAGGGATATTATGACTTTCTCTTTTTATCCCTAGAATATCTACGACGCTCATAATCGTTAAGACGCTGACGTTCAATCTCATTTAGCTTTTCAGCACGCTCTTCAAGGCTCTTAGGGTCCATACGGAAGGCCCAGTCCAAGGTAAGCTTCGCTACATCGATGGGGTTGGAAACACCTGCTGCTGCAATGAGCACAGGGAGATGTTCAGGTGTTTCCATCTCTTTCTCAATGACATGGAGGTCACGCATGACGGGACGCATACTATCAGTGCCAATAAACTCCAACCTGCCCTGACGTAAGACTTCTCGATAGTCATTAAGTAGTGACCGTATGATTGCCGAGAATTGCCGAACCGGCATCGTCTTAGCATCATTGATATACAGGTGTTGTTCTGTATGGGGGAGCCTCGCTAACCAATGTGCGTTTCCAATTTTAATCTCCCCACGGCGAACAGCTATTCGAATAGGTTCTATGAGTTCATTCAACCTCAAGACCCTCTGAACCCAGGTGGATGACATCCCACTTATGGCGGCCAATTGACTAAGCGACATCTCTTCGTCTGTTAGAGTACGAAGTCGATCCAGATGGAGTGCATAGTCTACCCAGTCTGTGTCTTTATGACTCGCATTGCAAGCAATCTGGGCAGCTAGATAGTCTTCGTCGTTCAGGTGTACGATCCGAACCGGCATCGCTTTCACAGATGATTTTAATGTGGCTCGATAACGACGATACCCGTCTATAATTTGATAGCGACCGCCTGGGATAGGACGCACGGGAGGCGCCTGTAGGCTCCCGTTGAACCGATCAATCTGACTGACGAGTTCAAGGAACTCGACAGTATTCTCTGCAAACCGTCTCAAAACGGGATTCGGAGGGTCAATCAATTCAATCGGAATAAACGGTACTGTCATATGTGTACTATAACGCGGTCGCAGACATTTTAACGTCGAATTCTGAGAATTTCATTGAATTTTATTGAGGAGCTACACAATCAAGTAGTTTTGACTCGATCGGCCGTGAGCCTACTCGATCGCCGAGTAGCAGAGTTATAACGATTATGAGGATTATGACGTCGCTTTTGGTTAAGGTTATGACGATTATGACGATTATCCTAGGGAGACTACTCGACTACTCTATTATTAAGATATAAGAACCTTCCCTAGACAAACTATAAAAGAAATCATGAATAGAGTATTAAGTGAGCGTTCATCGGGTTGAAGCGATTTTCACTCTAACCTCTTTGATAGCAAAAGGTTGCGTCAATTTCAATCGCGTAGTCTTTGGTCCGCCCGATCGGCCCCTTGGATTTAACACTAGACAAACCTGCCTGTCCATGCTATAATAACCCCTGCAATCATTATACTTGCATCAGGTCATACATCAGGTCATACATGAAAACAAACACGCTTACTGTTATTTCAGCCTTTCTCCAAGCTGCCATCGATGGGACAATCCCTGCCAACCCTATGAAAGCGGAAGGGCGGAAGCTCCCCTCAGTAAACAACCCCGACATCCTTTCACTGTTCAATACGAACATGGAAGTCCAGGTTAATGTGTCACAAGAAGGTGCAGAGCCCGTGGACGGTCGCCGTAATACATGGTCGAAGGATGGTCAAGAGTTTTGGCATATCCGTGTTCCACAAAACGCGATGACAAACAACCCCTCCTGGAAGGATTACGATTTGAAGTGGTCCTTAACACACCACGCCGAAGCCATTGGCATGACGGGTTGGGATTGGGTAAACAAACGCTCACGGTGGGTTGCGTTTGACTTCGATGCAATCACAGGCCATGCTCCTGGGGTTGGTGTGACGGATGAGAAACTACAGAAGATCCGTGATAAGGCCACCCAAATCCCTTGGGTACAAACCCGGAAGTCCACCCGTGGGGTAGGTCTTCATCTCTACGTCTTCTTTGATGATGAAGGTATCCCAACCGAGAATCATACTGTCCACCAGGCGGTCGGGCGTTGTATTCTCTCTCAAATGAGTCAAGAGGCTGGGTTCAATTTTGCTTCTGCAATCGACGCCTGTGGTGGGAACATGTGGGTCTGGCACCGTGACGCAACCTCTGCTAATGAGGGTTACGCATTACTTCATGACAACACTGAGTGGGTGAATGAATCTAATCTACCTAGTAACTGGAGAGACCATGTTGATGTGGTGACTCGTAGGCGTACCAAGATCAAGATTAGGGGTATTCCAGATGCCGAAGATGATGATTTCGACACTATGGCGAGTGCTCGAAATATCATTGCCCTCAGTGACGAGCACAAAGAAGTCATCGACATGTTGAGTGAGGAAGCTAAGTGTAGTACTGTTTGGGTGTCCGAATACAACTTGTTGCAAACACACACAGTGGGTTTCCAACAACTGAAGGAGCAACACCCTGAGAAATTTGTTGGGTTTTTCGAAACAACCTCGGAAGGCAACAACCTCGCAGAACCGAATTGTTTCGCATTCCCACTGTCAAATGGTGGGTGGAAAGTCTATAGGTTCGGCAAGGGGGCGAGGGAGCATGGGTCCTGGACACAGGATGGCCAGGGGTACACTTCTACCTATTTCAATTGCCGTCCCAACCTAGAGTCAGCCTCACTTTCCATGGGCGCAGCCGAGGTCGACCATGGTTTCCAATTTGAGACCCTCAGACACGCTATGCAGGCTGCTACCGCTCTGGGGGCTGACTTGTCGGAGGTTAAAGACTGGGCTGATACAGGGCGTGAGACAGAGCTTCAGAGGGCCAAAGGTACCGGGCGCTTAAAGGTCAAGGTAGAGAAACTGAAGGGTGATACAAAACCCGGCCTAGGATGGTCTGAGAAACGTAATTGTTGGGAGAAGATCTTCAAGGTTGAGTGTGACCCTCGTGAGATGAAGAACGCAGAATACCCAGAATTTGATAACATCTTCCGGGCGATGGTAACCCCTGGAGGTGAACACGCTGGGTGGGCAGTCTGGGATGCCGCTCAAGAAGACTGGGATATGCAACCAGCTGGAAACGTGAAAATGATCCTTCAAGCAGATGGATTCATTAAGAACGAGGCTGAGCAGATTATGGGCTCGGTTTTGAAGAAACGGTGGCGTCTTGTAAATATGCCATTCCAACCTGAGTTTCCAGGGAACCGTCAGTGGAACTGGCAGGCCCCCCAATACAGGTATGCCCCTGCTGTCCTAGAAGTTGATCAACTAGAACCACACCACCCACATTGGGACAAGGTTCTGGATCATATCGGGTATGAACTGAATGAAGCATTAGCCGAAAACCTCTGGGCAAACAGATACGGGATCAAGACTGGTCGCCAATATCTACAATTATGGATTGCCTCCATGCTACGAGAGCCATTCGAACCTCTGCCTTACTTATTCTTACATGGTCCTCAAAACAGTGGGAAGTCAATCTTACACGAAGCTATCGGCAAGTTGATCACTGGGGGTATCTGCCGTGCCGATAAAGCGCTAACGTCGACGGGTGAACATAATGGAGAATTGGCTAACGCTGTGATGGCCGTTATCGAAGAGACTAATCTGAATGGACGAGGTGGTGAGAGAGCTGTGAACCGTATGAAGGACTGGGTGACTTCTGAGTTCATTCAGATTCGGCGTATGCGGACGGACAGTTACCTCCAGCAGAACACACTTAAGTTTATTCAATGTTCTAACGAGCGTGAGCATTGCCTGATCATGCCTGGGGACACGCGAATCACGATGATGTATGTAAGCAGCTTAGGGGAGGAGGAAGAGATCCCAAAGTCGATCATGAAGAAATCTCTTGAGAATGAGGCACCTCATTTTATGCGTACTTTAATGGATCTGGATATTCCTCCTGTTCAGGGACGGCTTCGAATTCCAGTGATTGCTACTCGTGATAAGGAGTATATGGAAAGCTTAACAATGAATTCGCTACTGAGATTTATCAGTGAGAATGCTTATGAGATCAAAGGGGCAAAGATCCCTTACAAGGAGCTGTACGCGAAGTTTCAATCTACCCTCCCTGAAGATGAGAAAGCATACTGGACACACAAGAAGGTCACACAGCATCTCCCTCGGCAGCACCCCTCCGGGCGGTACGGGGGTGACAACGCCCATTATATTGGGAACATATCATGGACAACAACAGTCAAGACTGATGGGATTGAGCTGGTTGTTCACAATGGACGGTTAAAACCCAAGATTCTGGTTTAAGGGTCTTGACCTCTGTAACAGTCTTAACTATAATAAGACTGTTAACATGTGTGGAGGGTGTGATGAAGATAATTGGACTAGGGGCATATTCACGAGTTGGTAAGGACACCACGGCGGATCTGATTGTTAAGAAGTGCCAGAATCTTGGACTCACAGCAAAGAAGCTTCCGTTAGCTTGGAAGTTGAAACAGATCTGTCGAGACCTTTATGCGTGGGATGGGATGCAGGATCCCGAGTTCTATGACACCCCTAATGGAGAGAAATATCGAGACATCAAGTTACCCACCCTCAACATGACGCCAGTCGAAGTGTGGGTAGCAATGGGCACGCCCGCTATCCGTGCATGTGTCTACCAGATGACTTGGGTCGACTACATTCTGAAGACTGACCATGGTGTCGATGTCCTAATCGTGCCGGATGTTCGATTCCCAAATGAAGTCGAGGCATTCCACAATCACAATGCTAAACTAGTCAAAGTCGTCCGCGAAGGTTATGGCCCCCGTGACACAGTACCTGATCAAGCACTTATAGGATATGATGGTTGGGATTTATGGATAGGGGGTACAATGAGAGATTTGGATATTTATGCAACCGAGATTACTAATTGGTGTACTGGCCGGGCATGGCCCAGTCAAACACAAATAGATGTTAACCGGTTGAAGTCAATGGAGAAAGTCTAATGCCCCTTCCTGGTTTTACACACTTACATGGGAACATTCTTGCAGCCATTGATATTGAGACAACAGGACCGGAGCCCGGTTACCACGAGATCATTCAAATAGGCATTCAGCCATTGGACTCAAAGCTTGAGCCTATGAAGGATGTGATGCCTTTCTATCATAATATCAAACCCGAGCACCCAGGACGGGCAGATCCCAAATCTACGGCAGTCCATAAGTTGAATGTCAACGATCTTGCTATCCATGGTGTTGATAAGTGGTTGGTTGCTGACTGGTTAGATGAGTGGTGGAGTGGTCTGGATCTTCCCCACCGTAAAACTCTAATCCCCTTAGCGCAGAATTGGCAATTTGAAGCAGGGTTCTTGAAAGCTTGGTTGGGGCTTGAGTCCTTTGACCAATTCTTCTATTGGGCAGCCAGAGACACCATGCTCACAGCAATCTTCTTGAATGACCTCTGCTATACACAGGTTCGTCCTATTCCATTCCCTGGGGTCAGTCTGACCTCTCTTTGTAATCAACTGGGTATCCTAAATGAAAACCCTCACGACGCATTAGCAGACGCGAGGGCTGAGGCTGCGGTGTATAAAGCGTTGTTGGAGTTTAAGACCACGTGACAGATACAGAATTCACAGGACCTTGGGTAGATGCCTATTTCAATCATGGAATTGATGTACACAACCGACGTGTGTTCTTAGACACAACGATTGAAGAACAATCAATTGGCGCAGCGGTCAAGGGATTGTACCTTATGGAAACCCAATCGAAAGAGGACCCCGTCGAGATATTTATCTCATCCTATGGGGGCGACCTCTGTGAAGCCTTAGCCTTATATGACATTGTCAACACATTGAAATGTCCCGTCCACACTTTCGGATATGGAAAAGTGATGAGTGCCGCCCCACTTTTGTTAGCTGCTGGTGACAAGGGTAATCGATGGGTGTCACCTCATGTAGCTTTGATGCACCATGACATTTCCACATCAGAGGAAGGGACACGGTTGTTCATCAAAGGCGCGATGCATCAAACAGATAACATGTACAAACAATGGATCACGCTTCTCACACTCCATAGTAAGAAGACTTACAAGTGGTGGGATGGGAAGGTACGATCCTCGTCCGACTTTTATTACTCAGCCGAGGATGCAATTGAATGGGGTGTGGCTGACCACACCTGGATTGAGAAATGAAACCTCGGCTCCAACTAACTATCGCTTGCGCTTGCTAGGATGGAGCCTGGTTCTAGTCTTTAAGGAATGCTGTTCCGGCACCAAACTTGGCACCTTCTGTGTCAAACTTAAAGTCAAACTCACCTTCTTCACTACCGTCTGTCCACGTTGACGCGGTGGAACCTTTCAACGTACCTCCGGTAACTTCTTTGAAGAAGGTTGAGAAAGTAGTAACTTGGCCAGGGTTGGCCGAGTCAGCTACTTGGGTAGTTCGAATGTCAATCCAGAATGTCTCACCAGGGGTGTTGATAGTCCCACTATTAATCCCTGGTGTGGCTGGTGGGGGTGACCCCGTTGTCGTTTGACCTGTAGCGTTTGTCGTAGGGTTACCTGGTTTCTTGTCATCTACATCTGAGATCTTTCCACCACCAACATCCTGTTTCGCCTGGACCCCATAATTGAAAGGGTCTTCTGCTTGCCGCTTTGCTTCTTCATTATCTATGTCGGCTTCACTTGGTGTGTACGTAACATTCACACCTTGTTTCTGCCCATAACGGAAGATGTTCCCACTAGAAGTATTCGCAGGACCATCCCGGCCTGCAAATCCTGATGCGGTTGCAACCTCATCAGGGAACGTCAACGAAGTGCTTATGTTCTGCGGGTAGGCAAGATCATATTCAGTCATGTCACCGGCTCGGACACCCGTCCAGACATTGAAGTCTAAAGTGTTATCCGAAGGGTTATAAGTCCCTTCTTCCACGTACCCCAGTGTCGATTCATTAGCATGGTAGTTATTTGCGAAGTCTAATGTAACCCCGTCGAATGCTTCGACATTTAATGCGTCCAAGGCAGTCTTGAATCTTAACTTCTTCCACGTGTGAGCACGTCTGTTGATCCAAAAGGTCAATGACTTAATAATCGCCGAGGGGTAGTTGTATGCATAAAAGTCAAGTTCCTCCTCATGGATTCCATACTTCTTTACATTGTACGCAACTACCGCGTTGTTGTCTTCATCCTGAGCACCATGCGATCGCCATTTAGCAATATACTTCGTCACAAGCTCTTCGGTGTCTGTGAAGCCAAGTTCAACACTCTGTGAGAGGACGTTACTTTCATTAAATGTGAACTCAGACTTTGGACGCTCTGCTAGGTATCGGCAGAAGAATCGGCCATTCTTGATTGTTAAAGCAACTCTCGCCATAAATGCGAGTTCCCGCAAAACTGTCACAATGTTACTCTTCTTTGTTAGACAGAAGTGCATGGGGTAGTTTTCTAAGGCACTCTGGCACTTATTAAATGAGGCCTTATCTATCGGTACTGACGAATACTTGTTGATCAAGTATTTCATAATGGAAATCGGGTTTGGACCTACCGAGGACTGGTAGGTCACATAGATAGTATCTTCCCAGGGTGGGTCTTGCTTTGATAGTGCGTCATGCAATCTTACGACTTTCACGTTAACACCACTGTAATTTTGAGTATAGGTGGTATAAAGATTTGTAGGGACATCTACTAATACCTTTTCCCCACCCTCAAAGGTAGTGAAAGCGGCCACTTTCAATACTTTCCCGGGGGTGATACTGACAAAGTATCGAAGAGGCTCTTTAGAGTAAATTGTTACAGCCGCACCACCTTGCGCAAAGAATGCCCCCGCTTGATCACCAAGTATGTTACCTGTCGGAATAAACTGACCTGAGCCATTTGCTTGGGTGATACTAAAACCCTCAGTATTAGGGAATGTTTTACAACCTCCTTGGTTAGTACATTCTGTCGGGTTGCCACAAGGTGTTTGATTTGGGTAAAAGTTCTTTGCCTCTGGGTGGTCGGCACAAGAGACATGAAACACATCGTCAACGAATGACCCAGTGAATACAGCTTCATTAATTTGTAACTTCAATGACCCCCGTGGAAACTCGGCACCTCCAATGACACGGAAGCTATCTTTCTCAGTTGCTGCTTGACTAGCTAGTATCAGCGCCAAGTCGGCGATCTCTTCGTTCTTTTGCCCTGCCTGGGCGAAGAAGTTATTGGCTTTGGATTCAAGTGACTCTTGAGCTTCGACGAGCCCAAGCACCCCGGCAAACCCTGCTGCCGTCGAATACAGAACCCCTAGTGATGTTAAGTAATTGGAAATAAGGTTTAGGGCCGCCTGTCGCGAGGGGATTGTAAAGTCACGGAGACCCACGGACTCACCGAGGCTACCACTATACTTGAAGTCAACTTGGATCGCCTTCTGGTGTACACTGGTTCCAAAACACTCAGGCCACAATTTACCAATCATGTCATCAGGTAGGTCAGGGAATGTCCCTTCTTCGGGAGAGAAACCAACGTCCTTATCCTCTAGTTGTGAGACAACAGAAAACTTCACAGTCCGGTCGGTCTCACTCCACGTGATGGGTGAGTTGATTTTACCTTGAAAGATTATGAAGCGGTCACTAAATGCAAGGTTCCTAAACCACTGATACACCTTAACATCACGAAGGTGAATGTCATTTGTATCGATGATAGTTTTGATACTCCCATCTGTATCATCAATAATTAGGTCAAACTCTTCTGACGAGTCATTCAACGAAATCGCTACCGCCGAGTCAATTGCGCTCACATCAAGTAATTTAGCTTTAGACCCTGGGATATCGTGTGTTGAATAACGTGTGTAGTCACCTTCTGCCAACCACTGTACTTCAACAATGATAATAGGCTCAACACCATGCGATTGTGCAAGGGTGTTTAAGGCTTGTGTTGATATATTTCTTGCCACTGTAATCTCCTTTAGAACTCACCAACACCTAAAGGTATTCCCCACTTAAGTGAAAGATAAGTTTCGACTTGTTCAATCTCGTCTGTCGTCAATGCTCGATTAAAGACAAGAATTTGACCCCACTCTGCTCGTACCTTCTTGTTAAATGTAGGTATCCACGCTTGGTCATTTACTCTGAATTTCCCCGTTCGTCCGGGATTGTCATCAATTACTGTGCCTTCACGTTCGAGTCCATTAGTTCGGAATCGTAACGTTGTGTCTGTCTCCCGCTCTAACATAAAGATGTTGGGAGTGAGGGCGCCAATCGGCCCTGTCTCTGTTGTAATTAATCTCAGTTCATTGGACACAGTAGCTGGTCTGAAGTGGATATGTACAGGCGTGAATTCACTGTTTGAACCTGAGAAATGAAACTGTTCAACAACATCCCCGCCTGCTGCATCATGTAGAGCCCATACCCCAAATTCGACATCTGTGTTCAGCTCAGGAGTAAACACTGGTGCAGTCTCTAATGCCTCGATTAGATTGACTTCTGCCTGTGCAAGAGAAAACGTAACATTGTTTTTAAGAGCCATTTGATATTGGTCGTAGGCGGCTCCGCCGATGTTCGCCATCACCCAGAAGATGGTCCCTCTTTTACCAGGGAACAAAGACATGTCACTAGTCGAAATCATTGCAGCAATATCATTTGATGACCCAGCGGTCACAGTATCAAATGTAACAACAGGTCGGCTATTAAATATCAGACTTGAGGTGTTGTAGGTGGGTGCTCGGTTGATTGTTGGGTTCAACACACCCCCTACTTTTGCAATTAGATCATTATTAGCGGGGCCAGAGTCGCTCCATGTTGTCAATGCAGTACCACTCGTATGCACGATATCCATCGCATCCCAATTGTTTTGAAGGGCACCAAAGGTTGGTAGAGGTGTCTCAATCCCAACACCCTGGTTTAGGAGTGTGATATTGGATACGGCTTCTTGACCGAAGATCGTCGGTTCAGGTGCGTCACTAAGCGAGAAGGCTGTTTCGATACCCTCGAATTCCATCGACGCACTACATGTCTCACCCACTGCAAAGCCTTGACGTGCCGGGAGTCCACGTTTGTTCATCTCAATTTCAAATGGGTTGTTCGTGATGTTGCCAAGCCACTTACGCCCATTGTGATCCTCAATAAAGATGATGTGTGAATGGTAGGATGTGTAGAATTCAAGTAGTTCTAATGCCTTGTTTCGGGTAAGGGAGAAGTCCCACTTGAATTTCCGACGGCCAGCCCTGGACTTTACATACGTCCGGCGCACACCATTAATGGACCTTAGAATGTTGATAGACCCAGTAGAGGCTTCTTGATCCCCAAACAACGGGTTCGGAAGCACCGTCGTTGTTTGGATCAGAGGGTGAGGCGCAGATATTGTGAACATAGTTCCTCCTTTGCCATTATAATCAATACAACCGTTAAAGTCAAGACACTCTTTCGGCTTCTATCTCTAAACTTGCAGAAAAGCTACTTGTCCCATCTTGTGTGACAGCTTCATTTGGGTTGACAATCACACCCTTCCAGGCACGCCCCTCATGGTCAAAGACCCCAATCTCTCGCCCAAGCCACCGTTCAATAAAGGTAATTAACCCCCTTGCTTGAGTGCTCTTCAACCCCTCAAAAGTCATTTGGAGGGTTTGCACTTCTGGCCAGTTCGGGTCTGCAAAGATGATCAAGTTACCACCGTGGGTCTCACGATTAATCCTAGTTGCATCCAACCGCTCGCGATTCCCAAAGGCAGGCGATCTAAGGTCGATAAAGTCGATTGTTCCACCAACATCAAATGCCGGGTATGCTAACCGAAATCGAGTCCCTGAGATTGTAGGAGACTTTGCTGCTGGTAATGTGATAGGTGGTGGGGTGGTTGTGGCATCCGATGCTCCAATAAACGGAGTATAATCACAGTCGGTAGTATCTCGAATCAATGAATACCCAACCGATTGTTTCATCGCAATTGTATTGGGAGCATCGCGTGTAGCGCGGGCAATTGTATACCTCGCTTCGTCGATCATCGAGAGCTGGTTTAGACCATCAGCAGTATTCTTCGCAACAGTGGCTGATTGTGTCAAACCATCAATTACGGTCGCAGCATCAGCTGTGCTGCTGAGATTGGCAGCACTTGTTAGAGAGATTGCCGTTGTCGCTGCAAGATCAGTCGCACCTGCTTTGATGAGGACTACATCAGAAATACTCAAGAAGTTGAGGAAATCTATCCCTACCCGTGTCCCTGTGATCTCGACTGATACTGAGTCGGTCATCCCAAATGGATCACCCGGAATAAGGGGTCCAATAGGTGGAACGAATACATCCTCACCAATACCAATGATTTCACTTGTTGCTGTTGCATACCACGGTCGTACAGTGTATGCTGTGTCGCTTAGGTCAATGGTACTTGCAGCGAATAACACCTTGATGCTTGATGTAGCAGTATGTTGGATATCCAACGTAGATGCTGCGAAACGTTCAAGTGGGTTTGGCCGAATCAGGTGATTCAAGACAATCGTGTTACTGGCATACAGCATCAAGAAACCTTCATTGGTTTCTTGTGTGATGTTAATTACACTGACCGCATTGTATATCTTTTCAGCCGTAGCTGCATCGGACATTGTGATCGCAGTGGTAACATCACGTTGCTTGACGTTATTATCCGCCAATTGAAGAAGCGGGATAACTTGAACCGCAGAGACACTTCGCTTACCAGTTGGTTGAGGTAAGTCTTGAGTCAGGGTTACCGTATGCTCAGCGGAACGGCTAAACGTGTCAGCGAGACGTGGGAACTGTACCCAACTATCAGTGTCGATGTCGTTTGTTGCGGTTAGGTTGTGTATACTAGGTTCTGCTGTCTGTGACAGACTAAGAGTACTACTAGCCACTCGTCCAAATACAGTGAAGCTAACATCCGCCTGATCACTGATCCCAACAGTGCTTACACTACCTTTGAGACGCGGGGCACCTACAGTTTCACTTTGGGTCAGTGTAATAACGTTGTTAGCTTCGAGAATTTCGGGCGTGCCAGGTTTTCCAAGAACCTCAGCGTAGGTACCCGTCACACGTAACTCACGGGTTAGGGATGCCGATGCACTAATAGATGTATAATGCGACGTCACACGTAAGTTACGCGCAAGAGAATCACTTGCCACAACACCAACGTAGTGGGTTGTGACTCGGAGATTTGCGTTGTTTGGCGCAGCCGCGTACTCAACGAAGTGTTGTGTTACTCTCAGAGCCATGGTGACACCTAACTACTTATTAATTGACAGTCCCAATTTCGATCCCGAATTGGGCTCCATTGATGCCAGATTCCGTCCAGGCAACCGAGGTTGTTGGATCAGTCTCGAACACGCTCGACCACGTCCTGTAGTCGTCACTCCCGACCTGAAGCTCTGATGAAGTTCCTTCGGTCGTGCTGGTCTTTGTCTTGTTTAACAAGCCAACGAATTGTTCACCCGTCACTTTGGCAATCGAGTTCACTTGGACGCCGTGGATTGTTGTGGCACCTGCTAACTCAACAAGGTTACCATAGGTGAACAAATCAAGCTGTGCAGTTGTACTGGACTCAACATAATCGGTGTCCGCAGGGACTGTCGTCAGTGGAAGTTCATCAACGAGAGCAAAGCTACTTGTCCCTGAACTAGTTGTCCAGTCTTCGTCATCCCCGTCGCCAGTCGGGACAATAACTTCAACACGAACGTCACCAAGGAAGTCATTGTTCGTAGCGCCTGCTCCATTGCACAGATAGATGTCGTCCGTCACCGCGTCATCGCCAAACGCAGAGCCACGCATTAGGAAGTGATCCCACGTGTCAGCCGTGAGCGATTGACGTGTGTCGATACCAGACAGCGATAGGATGCTACTCTCATTGGCCCGGATGTCCACTGTACCCACACTATTATCAATGAGCACTTTGAACTCAAGGTAGTACCATGTGTTTGTCACGAGAGCCGTGGCCGATCCGAGAAGACTACTTGTGCCCCGGAATGCTTGGATGACACCAGAGCCTGTGATTTCAAAGGTCACCTGTTCGGTGCTTCCTGCACGAATCGAGAGGAACGTTTCCCCACTGTCGAATATTGGCGGCGTCTTGACTGCCATGCCGAGAATGAACGTCGCGTTCCCGTCAATAGCCTGACGTGCGATATCTCTAATAAATTGTGACGCAGCACTCCCCGCCCAGGTCAGAGCATTACCAGTACCCCGACCGGTAACAATGGTATTGTTACCACCTGTCGTCATATTGGAATTTGAATATTTTCCGTCGAGTAGGGTTTCTAAGTTGACAGCCGAAAGTGACGTGTCCAACCAATCGAAGCCTTCCATCATAAGAAGAGACATTATCCTACCTCCACCCCTGTTTGTACCGAGTTTAACCCAGATTCAGTCCACGCTGTGGTTGTGTTAGGGTCATTTTCAATTATGTTATCGTAATGTGCATAGGTTTGATTTGAAATTGTCTGTGCGGACTGGGGGTACTCAGTACCGCCTTGTTTAACAGTATTAATCAAATCAAAGTTTGTTGCATCTGTAGTTCGGGCATGGGTAGAGATTACAATCCCTTTAATAGAAGCCGTCCCTGAAGGAACACTTGCATAGTTGGCTAGTGTTGTGTCTGCTGTTGTGGAACTCTCTATGTAGGTTGTATCGTCATCTGCTGGTGATAGTTCATCAATCAGAGCTGTACTATCAGTCCCCGTACTCGTTGTCCAATCTTCAAGGTCCCCATCAGTATCTGGGTGCATGGATTTGACTTTAATGACTCCAAGGAAATCATTATTGTCAGACCCAGATGTATCAGCAAAGTACCAGTCATCATAGATAGTTCTTGATGTGGAAGCACTCCCACCCCTTAGGATCATATTATCAATCACACCAGTCCCGCCAGCTTGGGTGTCTACATTAGTATCTGATCCGATGGAAACACCATTGAGTCGTAATTCCCAACTACCTGTGGTGTCGTGCATGGTCCCTTTTAATTCAATGTAATACCAAACATCTTGAACGATCAACAACCCTAACTCAGTGAGATCGGTGGTCCCCCGTGTAACTATGAGGCTCCCCGAAGAGGTGACTTCTAGTCCAAGGTGATTGGTTGTCCCCTCTCGAAAAGCAGCAATTCTTTGTGTCGTTGGGTTACCTACTTGTTTATAGGCGAACCCCATTATCACGCTTGTACTACTTGCTACAACAGGTGTTTGAATCAGATGGGATGTTTCGGCAAATTCAATCGCTG
>Ga0316190_10001045_pt1 | contig 19754 bp, 19 predicted proteins | sample Eddworburrow2_MG_FD_204929 | JGI IMG/M metagenome (GOLD analysis project Ga0316190, IMG submission 204929) | Coastal sediment microbial communities from Maine, United States - Eddy worm burrow 2 | ecosystem: Environmental > Aquatic > Marine > Coastal > Sediment | place: USA: Maine | collected... | reverse complement strand
CTGCGATCAGCCAGCGAGGCACCAAGGGCCGCCGGCATTCCCCACCCAAGTCCGCCTGCCAACGCGTGTGAATGATAACGATTGCCGGCAGAAAACCTCATGAATGACGGATCGCATCCCAGTTCCGATAAGATGCGCGCATCATCCGGCAGGCAATCCGACAGGGTTTTACTCACGAAGGCAGCGGTCATGACACTGCCTTCGCCAATGGTTGCCTTTTGAGCCGCTTCTTCGAGCCGCGCTTGCGAGCGCTCCGACAGATCCGCATGGCGCTCATCAATGTCGCGGGCAAATGCACTCTTGTGCGGTGACAGTGCCTTGTCCAGAGCGGTTATGGCTGCTGCCGGTTCAGCCGTCAGATTGATGGTGGACCGGAACCCTCTGACGGGCACGCGGGAGAACAACGGGTCTGCGCCGATCTGGATTATTTTTGCCGCAGGATCGGGTTTCGCCCACGCTTCCAGCCAGGGTACCAGGGCATCCAGCACGATCACCAGATCTGCCTCCAGAAGCAGTTGCCCCGGATCGAACCCCATGTGCATCGGGTGATCTGTCGACAGCACATTGCCGGAAGGCCAGAACTCACAGACCGGAATGGCGTTACTTTCGGAGAAAGACGCCAAAGCGTCAGCCAGGCGGCCTTCAGGATCGCCGCGCTGAGTGACAATGAGTGGATTTTTCGCAGCCTTTACCTCGTTCACGATCAGAGCAACGGTGTCCGGGTCCGGTGCCGGCGGCGACGATACTGCGTGGCGCGGTGTGCCGAACGGCATATCATCCGGCCAGGCCTCGCCCAGCGCTTCGCGTGGCAAGCCCAGATAGATCGGGCCACGAGGGTGGCTCATGGCAATGGCATAGCCTCTGTCCACCAGGTCAGGCGCCTGCTCGGGCAGTTTCAGTTCATACTCCCATTTGACAAACTCCCGCACGATTGCTGACTGGTCCCGCATGTCCTGGCCCCAATGAATGGGCAGGCTGCGGGCACCAAGCCTGGCACCCTCGGTCGCAGGTGTGCGGCCTGCCATGAGAAAAATCGGTATATTGTCGCTGGCCGCATTGATGATGCCCATCAAGGCGTTGGCCAGACCGACATTGACATGCACCATGACGGCCTGGGGCTTGCCGGTTGCCAGGTAATAACCGTGCGCCATGGCGACTGCTGCAGTTTCATGCGGCGCAATGATCGGCGTCGGAATAGGCAGGTCAGACTGCTGGTTCTTTGAATAGATTTCGATCACGGGTGCAAAGTCGGTCCCGGCATTGGCAAACAGATAGTCGATATCGTGCTGTTTCAACCGGACAAGAATGGCTTCAGCAGCTGTTTCGGGCAGAAAATCTTCGGGCAGTTCAGCCATGACAGCTCTCCGTTTCGATGGTTCTCGATCAGCACTCAGCGGCGGATGAGATTGGGTAACCAGGTGGTCAGGCCCGGGAACGCGATCAACAATGCAAGCACCCCAAGTGCCAGCAGAATAAATGGAATGGCAGCGCGATAGACCTGAGCCAGCGAAATTTCAGGTGGCGCGACACCTTTCATGACAAAAATCAACAGACCGAAAGGCGGTGTCGTAAAACTTATCTCCATGACGACCAGCATCAGGACACCGAACCACAACAGGTCAATGCCGGCACTTTGCGCCAACGGGATGAAGAACGGCAACGTGATCATGATCATGCTGACCTGGTCCATGAAAGCGCCCAGAACGAGCAGGACAACCAGCATCGACAGCAGCAACACCATGGTGCCTGCATCAAGACTGGTGATAACTCTCAACAGGCCGTCCGCAGCGCCGGAAAAAGCCAGTATCTGCGAAAATGTGACCGAAGCCGCAATGATGAACAGGATCATCACGGAAATCTTGGCGGTCTCGGCAATGGCCTTTTTCATCGCGGCAAGCGTCAACTTGCCATAACCGATGGCCGCAAGCGCCGAGGCCACGCTGCCAAGGGCAGCTGACTCGGTTGGCGTTGCCCAGCCGCCCAGTATGCTGCCCACGACGACGACAAATATCCCCATGAGCGGCAGGACGTGGGTCAGCAATGGCTTCCACCGCTCCCACAAGGTGGCAGGTTGCACATCGTAGGCAGGTGCGAGAGCCGGGTTGGCGAGGCAGCGCACGATGATATAGATCAGGAAACTGGCCGCCATCATCAGGCCGGGAATGATGCCCGCAATCAGCAGTTTGGCAATCGAGATGCCGGCGAGGCTTCCCAGCAATACCGCAAGTGCGGATGGCGGGATCAGCATGGCGATGCTGCCGGTTGCCATGATCGGCCCCATGGCAAGGGTTGGATGATAGCCGCGCTTCAGCATGTCAGGCAGCAGCGCGCTGCCGAGCACGGCGGTGTTGGCAATGGTCGACCCGGACAGGGAAGAAAACATCGTCCCGCCGAGCACCGATACAATGGACAGCCTGCCCGGCACCCGGGTGATCAGTTTATCGATGGCATTGATGGCGGCAAACGCCACACCGGTCTGAAACAGGATTTCACCCATCAACAGAAACAGCGGGATGGGGGCCAGTGAGAAATTACTGACCGAGGCGATAGTGTTGCGCACCACCTGGTCAAGACCAATTTCGCCGCCCAGAAACACGTAAGCGCCAATGAGGTTCACGCCCAGAAACGCAAATGCCACGGGCAATCCCGTCAACATCAGGAGCAGCAAGGTGCCAAGCAGCAGAAACAGCGCGGAAGACCAGTCCAAATCTGCCTCCCTAAGCCGGCGGCTTTGCCAGCCGCAGGCTGAACTCTGCAATCAGCAGAGCACCGGAGACCACAACCACAACAAAGAAAGGCCATTCAGGAACGACAAGTTCCTTGAAAATCAGGTCGCCACGTTCCAGCGCATCTGCAGTCACGCGCAGCGCATACCAGGTCAGAACGGCAGAGATCAGCAGCCCCAGAACATCGGCCAGGCAAGCAAGCAACCTGCCGGCAGTGGGTGGCAAGGCAGTCAGCAACAGGTCAACCCGTACATGGGCATTTTCTCGCAAGACCCAGGGTGCCGCCAGAAAGGTTGCCGCGAACAATACATATTCGGAGACTTCCAGAAGCCAGGGGAAATTGCCGACACCAAGATTTCGGATGGTAACGTCAATGGTGATCAAAACCGCCAGACAGGCGAGAGAAACCCCAGCCGAAAACCCCAGCATGCCGACGACTGCGGCATGCGCCTTCGAGATAACCTGCATCGCGTAGAGAACTCCCGGGAAGTTGGTGGACCGCGGGTGCGGTCCACCTGTTGGCGCTTTTACTTGCTCAAGAGTTCTTTCAGTTTCGGACCGGTTTCCGGATTGGCCTTGATGAACTCGGCCCAACCCGTCTCATAGGCCTGCTTGATATAGGCTTCGCCTTCAGCACCGCCGAAGGTGATGGTCTCGATACCTTTTTCGGCCTGCTTTTTCATTTCAGCAGTGTTGATCTCCTGATCTTCGGTGCACAGCGCTTCCATGAAACTTGCCGCCTCCTGCAGTATTTTCTGCTGCTCGCCATCAAGCTTGTTCCAGGCATCGTCATTCAGGATCACTTCGACCGAGGCGCGATAAAACGCTGGATCGACGCGATACTTGGTGACCTCGTGCCACCCCAGATCAAGAACACCTTGCGTCGGCCAGCCGTAGCCATCCACCGTTCCGCGTTCGAGCGCAGTATAGACATCGCCCGGCTTGGTTCTGATCAGGCTTGCGCCCATGGCTGAGAAGAAGGCCCGGTAAATCGGCGTGGTGCGAATTTTCAGGTCTTTCAGATCCGCCTTGTCGATCTTCTTGTTGAGATAGAGATGAAACGGCACGCAGTCCTTCTGGCGGGCCAGATGATAGGCATTCATCCGTTTCTTGTGCAGATCGTTGGTGAATGCCCATGCGCCGTTTTCGCGCTCCTCGGAAATGGTGAAAGCGCTGAGCTTGAACACATCGGCTTCCGGCATCAGCTTGGTGTAGAATGCGCCCGGCAGGTTGCCTATGTGGACAACACCTGTGCGGACCGCATCACCGAGCTGGAACGGGTTCATGACCTTGCCGCCACCACCCTTGTAATCGATCTGCAGCTTGCCTTTGCCAAGTTCATTGGCCTTGTCGATAAAGCGTTCGAAGTTTTTGGAAAACGTCGTTCCTTCCGCAAATGCACTGACGGCGGACAGGCGCACCTCTTCTGCAACGGCAGACACGGACATAAGGGCTGCAAGCGCAACACCGGCAAATAATCGTTTCATGACTTCCTCCAAGGTTTTTTATTGGTTTTTCTCGATCAATTACTGACCCGGGGCACCGATTGCCACAGGCCGGACCGGCGAACCGGCATGACCCTTTGAGCGCAACGGCAGGATCATGGTGCACGAAGTCCAGACTTTGTCTTCGGCCAGAGCTCCCAGGTTGGCGTTCTGAATTTGATGGATGCCCGCGACAGCCAGATTGTAATGATGGATGAAGAACGGCAAACCCTGGTCCATGCCCTGGGGTGGCGGGCTCTTGCCGGCCAGTTGGCCGTCAGCAACCGCGTCAGTGAAGGGATTATCCAGCGCCAGCAAAACAATCCTGCGTTCGGCCAGATATTTTGCGGCATCAATCGCCAGCCCCGGCCCCTTGCTGTAATAGCTCTTGTCCTTGTCCGGGTCAGACCAGTTGTCTCCCCACCCGGTATAGATATAGACGACATCGCCGGGAAGAATCCCGCGCCAGTCGAGCCCCTGTGCCGTCAGCATGGCTTCAATGTCAGCTTTGGTCACCAGCGTTCCGGGTTCAAGTATCTTGCCGCCGCCGATATGCGTTTTCGCGTCCAGCAGCACGGCAGACGTGACGATCGGCGGGACGTTCTCGATGCCAAGTTTCAGTAGTGGAGAGTCCGGCGTCGGTTTCACGTCCGCCTGGCTGTGGTTGCCATAATACTGCGCTGACCCCAGCGGGGCCTCACCCTCACCGTTCCAGGCCTTGTCGTAGTAGGCGAAGTGCCCAAGCGCATCCATTTGCGTGCCCTGCGCACCCGGCTCGCCGCCATTGACCTGTTCACCGTTGAACACATGCCGCGTTCCGGGAAGCGAAACGGACGGCGTATAGGTGTACGACAACGGGCGTCCGAACGGCGACGCGGGCATGGTGTTGGAGCGCACATGATCGAGCTCGTAGACCTTGGAACCCGTATTGGCCATATGGGCGGAACACCTGAGCCATGTGCCTGCGCCCAGCGTATTGGCCATGCCCTTCTGGTCACCGGCAGGCCACGGCCCTGTCGGCACCAGTGCCTTCGACTGGTCCACCAGGGCTTTTTGTTGCTCAGATGCCGCGTGAGACGAAACCGGTGCCGCGATAAAGACGCCAAGCGCCAGCACCGTTGCGCCCACCCGGCCTCCGGCTTGCATCAAATCAGCTTTCCTGCCCATGGCGTGCTCCCAAAATGTCCGTTTTTCGAAAGTAAATATCAAACTCGGCAGGGCGTCCATTTGTTTGTGTCATACACATTAGAGACCATGCAGCAATCACCCGGACACAGACGCTTGCTTCCATATCGACCAGGCACTAACGGTAGGCAATGCTGACCCGCATGGACATACTGCCAGAACCCGACCTTCCGGACGCTTCCGACCTGATCTCGAAAGGCCATGCGCTGGCGCAGGAGTGGCAGGTTCAACCCGGCGCCTTCCTCAAACACCATGGCGTTTCTTGTGAGGCCGGGTACAAGCGCGCAAAGTCTGCCGCCGGCAAGCTGATGCAACACGCCCAGATCGGCTGGCGCGATCCGGCAAAATCGCGGGATGCATGGGCTGAAATCCATGAGCGATGTGCAGAGCGCGATGTCACCATTGACCGGTATGGTATCTGCCTGGACTGGTCGATGGGCATCCCACGAGATGACCGTGGGGATGCCATGCGCGGCACCGGCCTGATCCTGGACGGCCCAGAAGATTTTGCCAGACTGACTGCAGCCGCGCCCGTTGCACCGCATTTTGGCGACTTCGTGCTGGGTTTTCCGGCTTCGGTTGAAAACACCTGTGCTGCTTTGCTCGCCGGATCCACCAGTATCGGCAATCTCGGGCAGTACTTCACCTTCCGCCTGCAAAATCATTCCGACGACGTGATCTGCACGACAGCAACGCTCACCGCCCTGGCCCTGATTGGCGCCCAGCCGGTTCCGGTACTTGTGCATTCAAACCTGGATGACGGGTTTGCCGCGCTATTCGGCGATCTTTCGAGCTCACTTGGCGCGGTGCTGCTGGAGCGGCATATCGGCGCCCTCATCGGTGTCGAGATCAGCCCTTGCTGGGGGCATCATTTCTCCGATCCCGTCCGCCGCCTCGCCTTCCACCTTGCCCTGGCGGACGTTTCCGACACGCCCGGCACCATGATTTACGGCAACACCACCAGTTATCGTGGATCACGGGAAGAAAACTTCGCCAGCCTGTCGGGTTACCTGTCCATCGATATAACAGGCCAGTTGCTGAAACCGACCGGCCACGCGATCAATCCGGTGCCGGTGACGGAGAACGAGCGCATTCCCGATGTTGCCGAGGTAATCGAAGTACAATTATTCGCAGCCCGCCTTGTTGATCACGAAAAGCGCCACATGCCGCTGTTGGACGAGACCCCTGCCCGCGCACTGGCTGACCGGATCGTGTCGGGCGGAAGAACATTCTTTGCCAATGCGCTCAATCACCTGACCGCAGCAGGCATTGATACAGATAACCCGTTCGAGATGTTGCTGGCGATCCGCCGCCTGGGCGGCAGGCGTCTGGAAACGATGTGCGCAGCTGACGCCGGCACAACACCGTCAGACATCGCCGAGGAAGTGGCCGAGATGGCTGAGGTCCACTTGGCACGCGTGCCGGATGCTGACCGCCAGGCTCTTGCCGGTTTGAACCTGCGCATCCTTACCGCCACGACGGATGTGCATGAACACGGCAAGCTGGTACTGGACCAAGTCTTGTCCAGCGCCGGTGCCACGCTGATCGATGGCGGCACATCCGTCGAGCCGCAGGCACTGGCAGCAAGAGCGTTGGGCGAACAGGCCGACGCCATCGCACTGTCCACCTATAACGGTGTGGCAATGAGTTACTACAGCGCGTTGCGCGAACAGGTTGGCAATCAGATTCCGGTTCTGATCGGTGGCCGGCTCAACCAGGTGCCGGACAGCTCCAACACATCATTACCGGTGGATGTCGGCGATCAACTCGCAGCATCCGGTGCCCTTGTCTGCCGCGAAATCGAGGATGCGGTTCCCGCCCTGCTGAGAGCCTTGAAGGAAACAACATGACCACGACAATAGGAATTATCGGCGCCGGCCATCTCATCAAGCACATGATGCCGGCAATGGCCAAAACCGGTTCGCGCTTCCTGGTTTCAGAGCGCGGTCGCGAGATTTCCACCCAACTCGCAGCGCAGTATGGGGTTGAGGTTTTGTCGGACAACCAGTCGATCGTCGAACAGTCCGAGATTGTCGTTGTTGCGGTACGCCCGTTTGATGCCGTTGAAGTGTGCGAGGCGCTCACCTTTGCAGACAGCCAAACGGTCTTGAGCCTGTGTGCCGGCCTGCCTTCGTCGGACCTTGGCCCGGTCGTTGCACCAGCTGTTCTGGTCATGGCCATGCCGGTGGTTGCTGCCAAGTTCAGCGAGAGCCCTACACTGATTTTTCCTGAAAACCTGACGTGCCGGGCGCTGCTGGAATCATGTGGCCCGGTACTGGCGCTGAAAACAGAAGACAGCTTTGCACCGGCTGCGACGATTGCGTGCTATTATGGTTGGGTGCAGGAATTGATATCGCAGATGTCAGACTGGGTTTCGGCACAAGGCGTTGACCCCGAAATTGCCCGGTTGCTCACTGCCCAGATGACACGTGCGGCCGCCACCACGGTGCGTGAACGCCCGTCCACGCCGACCTCGCAACTGGTGTCAGAACTGGCCACGCCGCGCTCGTTCACGCTGAAGGGGCTGGAGGTTTTACACGAGGCTGATGCCTTCACACCCTGGAAGCGGGCAGCCGATGCGCTGTTGAGAACCGATTAACCCCGTTCAAAATGACGCAACGCACATAAATTGACTTTTGGGCCGCGAATCCCCATACAAGGTCTATACGTTTCGGCGCCATGCGTGAGGTGCCGTAAAAGAGGACACAGACATCCGGTCTGGTCCCGGCACATCAACCAGCTCCATTGGGTGCGGCGAAAAGTTTTCCGCCAACCGGTGCAGCGCTTATAGAACGGTCTATATACCTTAATGTCATTCGATACACTTGGCCTTAGCGAAAAGGTCCTCGCCGCCGTCACGGACGCCGGCTTTTCCGAACCTACAAAAATTCAGACAGAAGCCATTCCACCCGCGCTTGAGCGCAGGGATGTTCTGGGCCTGGCCCAGACAGGTTCGGGCAAGACAGCCGCATTTACACTGCCGATGCTCAACATCCTCGAAAAGGGCCGCGCCCGGGCGCGCATGCCACGCACGCTCATTCTGGAACCGACCAGAGAGCTGGCCGCCCAGGTTCATGAAGCGTTTGAGCTGCTTGGCAAGAACCACAAGCTGAACATTGCCCTGCTCATGGGCGGGGTCTCTTTCGAAGAACAGAACCGCAAGATCGACCGCGGTGCAGATGTTGTGATCGCAACGCCTGGCCGTCTGCTCGATCATGTGGAGCGCGGCAAGCTGATGCTCACCCATATCGAGATTTTCGTTGTCGATGAAGCAGACCGCATGCTCGACATGGGCTTTATTCCCGATATCGAGCGCGTCGCCAAACTGTTGCCGATCACCCGGCAAACACTGTTTTTCTCCGCCACCATGCCGCCTGAAATCCAGCGCCTCACCAACCAGTTCCTGCACAACCCGGTTGAAATCAAGGCGCAGGCGCTTTCATCCACGGCAGAAACCATTACCCAGCGGGCGGTCTATGCACCTTCCGACGACACATCAAAACGCGATGCGCTGCGCGACCTGATGCGCCGGCATACGGACGATATCAAGAACGGCATCATCTTTGCCAATCGCAAGACAACTGTGGCTCTGCTTGAAAAATCTCTGCAGAAGCACGGCTTTTCCTGCGGTGCCCTGCATGGCGACATGGACCAGCGCTCTCGCCTGAAGACTCTGGATGCATTCCGCAACAACGAGATCACTTATCTAATCGCTTCCGACGTGGCCGCTCGCGGCCTCGACATTCCGGATGTGAGCCATATCTACAATTATGATGTTCCGACACATTCGGAAGACTATGTGCACCGCATCGGCCGTACCGGCCGTGCCGGCCGGCTGGGCAACGCCTTCACGCTGGTGAAGTGGGAAGAGTTCCGGGCAATCAGGGATATTGAAGACCTCATCAAGAAGCCCATCGAGTGGGAAGGCGAAGCCCCTACTGAAGAAGAGATCGCAGAATCTATCGCTTCAAAGGGCAGGCGCCGGCGTGGCGGCAAGGCAGCCGGACCAAAGTCCAAGCCTGCGGCAAAACGGGCCAGGCCTGAAAAGGTTGAAGAAAAGGTCCAGGCAGTCGAGAAACAGGAACAAACTCCGGTTGAAGCCAAACCGGAAAATCGCCACTCAGAAGAAAAACCACAGCGTGAGCGCGGCGGCAGAGGCCGTGGCCGGGGCGGCAAAGGGCGTGACAATGATCACGACGACACACCGTCCTCGTTCACCGAAGAAAACATGCCGGCATTCCTGGCGCGTCCTGTCGTCTAAAGTCGCTTAGCCGCGTTGCAACACGTCAGCGGATACAGGCGTCAGTTCAATTGACTCGCCACATCCGCAGGCGCTGGTCTGGTTCGGGTTGTTGAACACGAACCCTGACCGCAATTTGCTGACTTCGTAATCCATCGTGGTTCCGAACAGGAACAGAATCGCTTTCGCCTCGATCAGGACGCGGGCGCCTCTGTCCTCAATAACTTCATCAAACTTGTCGGGTTCATCGACGAAGTCCATGGTGTATTCCATGCCGGCACAGCCGCCGTTCTTGACGCCGATGCGCAGGCCGCCGGTATCCTTTTCGGACCGGGCCATAAGGTGTTTGATCCGCTCAACCGCCGCGTCCGTCAATGTCAGGACGGACGGCATGGCGCGGGTGTTTGAGGTATTTACTTCAATAGCAGTCATCTCGCCTCACCACATGTTCAGAGCGACACGCGCTTCATCCGACATACGCGACGGATCCCACGGTGGGTCAAACACCAGTTGCACATCCACATCCATGACGCCTTCGACGGTGCGCACGGCATCTGCGACCCAGCCCGGCATATCACCGGCCACAGGGCAGCCCGGCGCGGTCAGCGTCATGTCAACTTTCACCGAACGGTCATCTTCGACATCGATCTTGTAGATCAGTCCGAGTTCAAAAATGTCGACCGGAATTTCCGGATCATAAACCGTCTTGATCGCCGCAATCATGTCATCGGTCAACCGGGCGAGTTCTTCCTTCGGTATAGCAGATGTCACCGACGGGTTCTGGTGTTCCGACTCAACCGCTTCAGGAACCGGTGCGGGAGCGCATGATGTATTTGTATCTGTCATGGTTTAAACCCTATCACATAAACATCTTCTGTGCAGATGTAAGCGCTGCTGCCAGCCGATCAATATCTGCGGTGTTGTTGTACATGCCGAACGACGCCCGGCAGGTTGCTGTCACGCCGAATTTCTGCAGCAGCGGCATGGCGCAATGGGTGCCGGCGCGAACCGCTACCCCGTGTCGGTCGATGACGGTTGATATGTCATGCGCATGCGCGCCTTCCATGGCAAACGAGATAATCGCGCCCTTGGTCGGAGAGGTTCCGAATATCTTCAGCGAGTTGATATGAGACAGGCGCTCATTGGCATATTCCAGCAGCGATGCCTCGTGGGCCGCAATCGCGTCGCGTCCTACACTATCCATATAGTCAAGTGCGGTGCCCAGTCCAATGGCCTGAACGATGGCAGGTGTGCCTGCCTCGAACCGGTGCGGCGGATCATTGTAGGTGACACTGTCCTCGGTCACCTCGATGATCATCTCGCCACCACCCTGGTAAGGCGGCATCTTGGCCAACAGTTCCTTCTTGCCGTACAGGACACCAATGCCGGACGGGCCATAGGTCTTGTGGCCGGTGAAGACATAGAAATCGGCATCAAGGTCGAGCACATCCACCGGCATGTGGACCGCGCTCTGAGACCCGTCGACCAGCACCGGAATGCCGCGTTCATGGGCAATCCTTATGATTTCCTTGACCGGCACCACCGTACCGAATGCGTTCGACATATGGGTGATCGCCACCATCTTGGTGCGCGGCGTCAGTGTCTTGACGAAGTCTTCCACATGCAATGTGCCCTCGTCATCGACCGGCACCCAGCGGATGTTTGCACCCCTGTGTTCCCGGTGGAAATGCCACGGCACAATATTGGAGTGGTGCTCAAGGATGGAAATAACGATATCATCGCCCTCACCTATCACCATGCCGCCAAAACTCTGGGCGACCAGATTGATGGCGTCGGTTGCATTGCGGGTGAAGATCACCTGATCGGTCGACGGTGCATTGAGGAAGCGGCGGACGCTTTCGCGGGCATCCTCGAAGGCCTGCGTTGCCGTGTTCGACAGATAATGCAGGCCACGGTGCACATTGGCATATTCTTCCGAATAGGCCTTCTGGATCCGGTCCAGCACCACCTGCGGCTTCTGCGCCGATGCACCATTGTCGAGATAGGTCAGAGGTTTATCGCCATAGACCGGCCTTGACAGGATCGGAAAATCCGCCCTGATCTTTTCAACGTCATATCCGGTCGCCGGGACGATCTTCTTGGCTATCTCATTCATAAGACATGAACTCCATCAACGATCCATCGGGATCGCGGAAATAAACACTGGTACCTTGCCCCATTGCGCCGTGGCGCTCACATGGGCCTTCTTCGATCGTGATATTATGCGCCTGCAAATGCTCAATGGCGCCGGAGACCGGTCCGTGCCAGCGGAAACACAGATCGCTGTTGCCGGGCATCACCGGCAGTTTGGCAACCGGCGTGCCGGGCTGGTCAGGCCCGTGAATGTTCAGCTGCTGCTCACCCCAGCGAAACTGGTAGCCGTTGCCGAACTCAATGGCCTCGGCCCCCATGACATCGACATAAAACGCCTTCGCCTTCTCCCAGTCGGAGACGTGGATGACGCAATGGTCGAGGGTGATACGGGTCATGACACTTTCCTCAACCGGCCTTCCGCCGTTCCAGCCAACCTTCGGCCAGACCACCCAGGACATCGCGGATCGCGTCGCTTTCAACGTCGTCGAAGGCTTCGGCTGCAAAGGCGCCGATCAACATGGATTTGGCTTCGGTTTCCGGAATGCCGCGCGCGCGCAGATAGAACATCTGGTTTTCATCCAGGTCACCGGATGTTGCACCATGGCCGCAGACAACGTCATCGGCATAGATTTCCAGTTCCGGCTTGGCGTCGAACTCGGCTTCATCCGACAACAGCAGGGCATGAGATGACTGGTTGCCGTCGGTTTTCTGGGCATCGCGGCGGACAATCGCCTTGCCCTGAAATATGCCACGGGCCGCCTCGTCCATGACGCACTTGAACAGTTCGCGCGACAGGCAATTCGGCACCGCATGGTCAATCACCAGCCTGGTGTCGTTGTGTTGTTTGCCGGTGAGCAGGAAGGCACCGGATACGTGGCTTTCAGTATGCTCGCCCTCAAACGTAACGAACCCTTGCTGACGGGTGGCGTGCCCGCCAATGGTCAGGGTGAAGTCCTTCAGATAGGCACTGTCGGCAAGATGCACTTCGGTGTTGGAAAGATGAATCGCTTCAAGGCCTTCCTCCTGAACCTTCACACGGTCCAGCCGGGCCTTGTTTGCGATATGCAGTTGCGTCACGGCATTATGGACATACTCGCCGGTTCCACCGATATGGGTTTCGATCAGGGTTGCAGATGCGCCCTCCTCCAGAACAACCACATTGCGGGTTGTGTAGGTGGCGGCCTGTTCAGCCGTGGTCACGAACAACAATTCGATCGGCGCGTCCATGCTGGACCCGGCCTTGACCCTGAGACCGGCGCCATCGCTCATGTATGCGAGGTTGAGGGCGGCAATCGGGTCGGTTGATCCTGCAACCAGCTTGTCCGACACCCAGCCCGGCAGGTCATCAGATCCGAGGCTGGCGAATTCAACGTCGCCGGTGGCCGGCAGGGATGAGCGGTCCGCATCATAGGCACCGTCCACAAACACCAGCCGCGCGCGCGCCACATCACCGAACGGCGAAGCGGAAATCAGTGCATCAATGGTGCCGGCAGACGCTGTCGTGCCAGATACCGGCGGCAACGGGCTGGACATCAACTGGCGCAGATCCGTCCACTTCCAGTCTTCCATGCGCCGGTGCGGCAAACCTGTTTCGGCAAACTGTGCAAAAGCAGACTTGCGCACATCCGCCAGTGCCCCTTGCGGGTCGAAGGCGTCCGTGTAGGCGGTTTCCGCCGGTGTTTTCATCAAGGTAACTGTCATGACTTCATTTCCCGCTTTACGCTGCAAATGCCGCGTAACCGTCCTTTTCCAGTTCAAGCGCCAATTCCTTGCCACCGGACTTCACGATTCTGCCGTCGGACATGACGTGCACCTTGTCCGGCACAATGTAGTCGAGCAGGCGCTGATAATGGGTGATGAGCAGCATGGCGCGCTCAGGCGAGCGCAGCGCATTCACGCCCTCGGCGACGAGACGCAAGGCGTCAATATCAAGACCGGAGTCGGTTTCATCAAGAACACACAGAGCCGGCTCGAGCACAGCCATCTGCAGGATTTCAGCGCGCTTCTTTTCGCCACCGGAAAAGCCGACATTGACCGGGCGCTTGAGCATATCCGTGGTCACATTCAGTTTTTCCGCTTTCTCACGCACCAGCCGCATGAATTCAGGCGTGGTCATTTCACCTTCATTGCGCGCCTTGCGCTGTGCATTCAGTGCCACTTTCAGAAACTGCATGGTGGCGACACCGGGAATTTCGATCGGATACTGGAACGCCAGGAACACGCCGGCTGCAGCGCGTTCATCGATTCCCATTTCCAGCAGGTCCTGGCCCTTGTAGGTGATCGATCCGTCGGTCACCACATAACCGGGGCGGCCTGCCAGCACATAGGACAAGGTGGACTTGCCGGACCCGTTCGGGCCCATGATGGCGTTCACTTCACCGGCATTGATGGTCAGATCCAGACCCTTGATAATCTGCTTGTCCTCTTCTTCGAGGCTCACGTGCAGGTTCTTGATTTCAAGCATTTTCGTATTTCCCTGTTCTTTCAAACTTTTCTAATCATCATCATCAATCCGCCTGCGGCCCAGGCGATAAATCCAACGCCTCCGATAATCATCGGGACGTTCAGCCAGGCCCGCCCATCTTCACTGGTTCCACCGATACCGATGTCGAATGCCCAGAACAGCAACCCGAACGGCAACGTCAGCAGGAATATCTTGCGGGCCTTGGCGGTGAACTCTTCCAGACTTCCAAACCGGGACTGAAACAGGCGATCAAACATGGCTTTGGCTACCCAACACTGCCTTCAAGCGAAATGCCGATCAGCTTTTGCGTTTCGGCCATGAATTCCATCGGCAGTTGCTGCAGGACGTCGCGCACGAAACCGTTGACGACCAGTGCCACGGCTTCTTCTTCATCCAGGCCGCGAGACTGACAGTAGAACATCATGTCGTCGGATATCTTCGACGTGGTTGCTTCATGTTCGAACGTCGCCGTGCGGGTTTTTGCTTCAATATAGGGCACGGTGTGGGCGCCACACTTGTCACCAATCAGCAATGAATCACACTGGGTGAAGTTACGTGCACCCTTTGCCTTTGGATGGGTGGTCACCAGGCCACGATAGGTATTGTCGGAATGGCCCGCAGCAATGCCCTTTGAAATGATCCGGCTCGAGGTGTTCTTGCCGAGGTGGATCATCTTGGTGCCTGAGTCGACCTGCTGGTAGCCATTGGAGATGGCGATGGAGTAGAACTCACCCACCGAGTTGTCACCGCGCAGGATGCAGCTCGGATATTTCCAGGTCACTGCAGAGCCGGTTTCAACCTGGGTCCACGACACCTTGGAATTGTCACCGCGGCAATCGGCCCGCTTGGTGACGAAGTTGTAGATACCGCCCTTGCCGTCCTTGTCGCCCGGGTACCAGTTCTGCACCGTGGAATACTTGATCTCGGCGTCTTCCATGGCAACCAGTTCAACCACGGCTGCATGAAGCTGGTTTTCGTCGCGCATCGGCGCGGTGCAACCTTCCAGATACGAAACATAAGAGCCTTTTTCCGCAATGATGAGGGTACGTTCAAACTGGCCGGTGTTCTCCGCGTTGATGCGGAAATAGGTCGACAGTTCCATCGGGCAACGAACGCCTTCGGGAATGAATACGAAAGAGCCATCGGTAAACACGGCTGAGTTCAGTGCCGCATAGTAGTTGTCGCCCTGGGGTACCACGGAAAACAGGTATTTCTTCACCAGTTCGGGATGTTCGCGAATGGCTTCCGAAATGGAACAGAAGATCACACCGGACTTGGCCAGTTCCTTCTTGAAGGTCGTCACAACCGATACGCTGTCGAACACCGCATCGACCGCTACCTTGCCGGATGCATATGACGGACCACCGCTTTCTTCATCCAGCTTGCTCGGCTCATCATGTTTGCGCACGCCGGCCAGAAGCTCCTGCTCTTTCAACGGGATTCCAAGCTTTTCGTATGTCCGCAGCAGTTCAGGATCAACCTCATCAAGGCTCTTGGGCCCGGTCTGACCTTTTGGTGCGGAGTAAAAGTAGATTTCCTGGAAGTCGATCTTCGGATAGCTGACCTTGGCCCAGTTGGGCTCGTCCATCTTCAGCCAGCGCGCATAGGCGTCGAGGCGCTGTTCCAGCATCCACTCCGGCTCTTCCTTCTTGGCGGAAATGAACCTGATCACCTCTTCGGACAGGCCTATGGGCGCGGTATCGGACTCGATAATCGTCTCAAAGCCGTATTTATACTTGTCGACGTCAATTTCCTTGACGCGCTCAATTGTTTCAATATCGGGCATTCTCGCCTCTCCTTACCTGCTGTTCGATCAGGCAGCCGCCGCACGCGCCACATGGCGAGCGGCAATTTTCTGCCAACTGTCTGAAAACCTGTTCACATCTTCTACGGTAGACGACCATCCCAGGCTCACCCGGATTGCCGACTTTGTTTGTGTGTCACTTGCGCCCATGGCCTTGAGCACATGGCTTGCCTGCACTTTGCCGGACGAACATGCTGAGCCGGACGACACCGCAATCCCGTCCAGATCAAAGGCCATCAACGCGGTATCGGCATCAAGACCGGTGAGCGCGAAGCACACTGTGTTGGACAACCGGTCAACGTCTGCCGAGAACACGGTGACCTCGCCCGGACCTGCGGCCAGAACTGATTCAAGTTTCGCCCGCAAGCCGTTGAAATCAGATTCGTTTTTGCCCGCAGCGCTAACCGCGGCTGCAAATCCGGCGATACCGGCAACGTTCTCCGTGCCGGCCCGGCGCCGAAGTTCCTGGCCCCCGCCTGCGATCAGCTGAGACACCGGCAAACCATCGCGGATCACCAGCGCGCCGACGCCTTGCGGGCCGCCAAGCTTGTGAGCTGAAACGCTGAGTAAATCGACACCCAGCAATCCAAAGTTCACCGGCAGTTTGCCAAATGCCTGCACCGCATCACAGTGCACCAGGGCGTCATGGTCGCAAGCCATCGCCACAACATCGCGAATCGGCTGGATGGCACCGGTTTCATTGTTGGCCAGCATGACGGAAACCAGTGTACGGCCGTTGCCGTTCGCCAGCAGGTTGCCAAGTGCAGACAGATCGATGACGCCGTTTTCATTGACCGGCAGTACATCAACCTTCAGGCCCGACGCGGTGGCCGCTTCCAGCACGCAAGGATGCTCGATTGCCGATACGATGAGGCGGTCTGCGCTCACGCAGCGCAGTGCTTGATTACAGCTTTCCGAGCCGCCACCGGTGAACACAAGTGTCGGCGCAATGGTTCCAAGCGCACGCGCTAATTCCTCACGCGCCATTTCGATCACGGCGCGCGCCTTGCGGCCTTCCTCATGGACGGAAGACGCATTGCCGCGCAGTTCAAGCGCTGCGAGCATTGCATCGCGTGCTTCGGGCCTGATGGGGCTGGTCGCATTATGATCGAGGTAGGTACGCATGGCTTTCGGCACTCAACTCTGAGCCATGTTGCTGACGGGATGTGTCTTGGCACGGCGGATCGAGGCTTCCAGCGCCAGATTGCGCTGGTTGACCACGTCGCCAAGCGTGACCGCTGACAGGAATCCATAAACCTGCCGCCCGAGTGCTGCCCACAGTTCATGGGTCACGCACTTTTCGCCCTTGACACAACCATCAATGGCATCGCCCTGACAGCGCGTCACCTGCATCGGTTCGTCGGACGCCGTCACGATATCCGCGATATTTATGCGATCGGCCGGGCGCGCAAGCTTGTATCCGCCGCCGGGTCCACGCTGGCTTTCCACAAGACCGGCACGGCGAAGCTTGGCGAACAACTGCTCCAGGTACTCCTGAGAGATGTCCTGGCGCTCAGCCACGTCTCCCAGCGGCACCAGCGCGCCTTCAGGCTGTGCTGCAATGTCAGCCATCGCCATCACGGCGTATCTGCCTTTTGTAGAGAGCTTCATGTCGTTACTCGCTGTATTGGCGCATGAATACGGTCAGGCGAATGACCCGATGCCCGTAAAGCTTGCATTCCGGCTGTCAAATTGTGTAAGACCCCGCCTAAGCTCCCGTTTCCGGGGCACGGCTCCGGGACATGGCGGTTTCTTGAATAGTTCTAAACTGGATATAGAATACCCGACAAGCAGAGTCAACAATTCAATCCTGCCAAATTCAGCGTTTTTTGCATCAATTGCTGATGAGGGGGTCAAATCCTCGTTGCCTCGTCATTGTGTCACGGCAACCCTTTTTAAAGACAGGATGTCAAACCTATGCCAGAGGTCATTTTTAACGGACCCGCCGGTCGCATTGAAGGCCGCTATCACCACAATCCTGAGCATGGTTCACCCATCGCCTTGATTCTGCATCCGCATCCGCAATTCGGCGGCACGATGAACAATCCGATTGTGCATGACCTTTATTACATGTTTCGTGATCGTGGTTTCTCGGTACTGCGGTTCAATTTCCGCGGTGTCGGGCGTTCACAGGGCCTGTTCGACAATGGCGCCGGCGAACTTTCCGATGCAGCCGCAGCGCTTGACTGGATGCAGACCTACAACAAGGAAGCGGCAACCTGCTGGATCGTCGGCATTTCATTCGGTGCATGGATTTCCATGCAACTGCTGATGCGGCGCCCTGAAATTGCAGGGTTTATCTCGATTGCACCGCTAGCCAAGCATTACGATTTCTCGTTCCTGGCGCCCTGCCCGGCATCAGGCCTGTTCGTCAACGGCCAGTATGACACTGTCACACCGGCTGATTCCATCAACGCTCTTGTCGCCAAGCTGAAAACCCAGAAGGGCATCAAGATCGACCATGAAGTGATGCCTGATACCAATCACTTCTTTGAAGACAAGATCCCGGAGCTGACGGACATCTGCGCTGATTATCTCGACAAGCGTCTCGCAGTGGAACTGAAAGAGGAGTAGTTCGGACGTCTTGTCCTAGTCCGGATTTTCAGGGACAAACACCAATCCGCCGGACACGGGCTTGCTGGTGCCTGTCGTGCCGGGCCAGGTCAGCGGCAAACCGCGCACCGACCGCACAGCCAGGTAAGCCCAGGCCTCGGCTTCAACGGCGTCTCCGTCGCTGTGAATGGCTTCGGCCGGTACCACTGGTGCGTTGATCAGGCCGGCAAGGCATTCCATCAGAAAGCGGTTCTTGCGGCCACCGCCGCATATCACCCAATAGGCAGGCGTTTTACCGCACCAGCCTGAGGCATCGGCAATGGTATGCGCGGTGAACATCATCAACGTTGCCGCCCCGTCTTCGGGGGTCAGATCCTTTACGGCATCCAGCGTGAAGCTGGCCCGATCCAGAGATTTCGGCGGCGCTTCCAGAAAATATTCGTGGCGGCGCAGTTCGGCAAGAACCCCTTCGTCCACCCTGCCTGTCCGTGCCAGCGCGCCATCAATATCGACGGGCTTGCCCGTATGCTGCAGGCACCAGTCATCCATCAGCGCATTGCCCGGCCCGGTATCAAAAGCCAGCAGGTCGCCGGTCTCATCTACAAAGGTTATGTTACCAACCCCGCCAATGTTCACGAATGCCACCGGCCTGCCGGGGACATGATCAGCCATGGCAGCATGATAGGCACACGCCAGCGGCGCGCCCTGCCCGCCATGAGCCATATCATTGGCCCGCATGTCCGCCACGACTTTAAGTCCGGTCGAGTTTGCCAGCGATTGGCCATCTCCCAGCTGCACCGTCAAGCCGATCTCCGGGCGATGCAGCACGGTCTGGCCATGAAACCCCACCACGACTTCACCGGTCCTGCCAACACGGTGTTTGTCGCAGAACCAGCCAACCGCATCGGCATGCCAGCGGGTAATATCGTCTTCAATTGCCAGCAGTTTTCCCGGCCGCGAATCACGTTTCTGCAGGCCGGCGGACAAGGACATCGCCTCACTCAGCAAAGCCCGCTGGGTGGCATCGTAATCCACCGCCTCGAACGCCAGGGCTTCAACCGTGTTTTCACCGTCGGTGCGGATCATGGCAACATCAATGCCATCCATTGAGGTGCCGCTCATCAAGCCGATTGCCGTGATTGGATTTGCCATTCGCCCTCACCATGCTATGAGGCATGCAACCTATCACAAGAGTGTTTACATG
>Ga0316190_10001044_pt1 | contig 19754 bp, 17 predicted proteins | sample Eddworburrow2_MG_FD_204929 | JGI IMG/M metagenome (GOLD analysis project Ga0316190, IMG submission 204929) | Coastal sediment microbial communities from Maine, United States - Eddy worm burrow 2 | ecosystem: Environmental > Aquatic > Marine > Coastal > Sediment | place: USA: Maine | collected... | reverse complement strand
CAACTTTCCTCCCGGTCACTATTATCAATGGCATTACAGCATAATCGATGACCTCCCAATAGAACACGTAACCTTGACTAACGATAACTCACCTATTCAGGCGTTTGAGTTTGGGCATACCTTTATGGGTGTGCAGTTCCATCCAGAAATAGACCTGCGCACGATTCAGCGCTGGGCCAGGGATGGGTGGGACAGACTTGGGAATCCAGGTGCCCAGCCATTAGCTGACCAGCTACTGGATCATAAAAAACACAGGCAGCAAAACATTAAAGCTTTTCGACAAGTGTTGGTCGCCTGGAGTAAGCCACTTAATATCTAGAGCATCTCAGATTGATTCTGGGACGCAATGTCAGCACAAACATATTTCTAACTGTAGATTAGAAGTTAGCAAGGCATAAACGTGTCATTTAATATAACTCCATGCCTCAGCAAAAGCAGTAGAGCATGACTGCACATATAGAAAAGCGGGCTCCCTAGTTTTGCAGGATAGCTTTGAACCAGCCACCTACACTACATATACAGGATGGACAAAGACCATCAAGTGGATCAAGATTTTCGGCTATTTCCCAACCATCCTCCAAACCATCATTATCCGTATCTTTTTTAGTTGGATTCGTACCAAACTCATTTTCTTCTTATCACTTAGACCATCATTGTCATCGTCTTGGTCTTCAATGCTATCAAGACATCCATCCTCATCATTGTCAGTGGAGCGGCTTGGGCTCCAGTTTATTACACCTACTGGGCACACATCTGCGTTATCTAGCACGGTATCATTGTCGTCATCTGGATCATTATGATTAGGAATCCCATCACCATCTGCATCAATTATCCAATATACATCTTCAACACCATCAAAATTCTTGTCGATTATAATAAATTGTGTTTGAAAGTAACTGTGAAGAGTTCCTGCTTCAAGCAGTGTTCTGTAATATGTATGCTGATTTTGCTCTGCATCTGTAATGGTAATATTAACCTTGCCTTCCAGATCAAAGGGCCAGGCTTGTGAACGGAAGATAGCTGCTCCATTTATAATTGGTTCAGTGTACTCAATAGAATCTACCAATAATGTAACGAAACCGTCTACCACACCATCAATGCCCATCATGATGACATAGTCATTTTCGCGATCTTGATTAAGGCCAGAATAGCCAAACACATAGAAGTCTTCTTGCGCACCTGGATCATATTGAATGTAATTATTAAAGGTTACTGTTTCTTTGTACAAACCAAGAGGTAAGTTTTCCATGTCAGCGTCTTCAACCATTTTCCAGCCAAATCCTAAATTCCACTCTCCTGAAGTAAGAAGATTTGAACGAGTAGCTATCTGTGTGATTGAGTCGCCCATTGTATTTGTTATGGCAACTGTAAAAGGTTGATCTTGGGTATTTATATAATAATAATTATCAGGTGGGTCTGTATCATAATAATTAACCCAGCTAGGAATATTGTAGCTTTCCATTATGGTTTTTAATGCCCCCCACCATACTTGACCATCTGGCAGCACATAGGATGTTGCAAATTGCTGATCCCCTGTTATGCCATAGGGGCGGACAGTATTGAGTATATACATGCCTTCATTTAATTTATGCCCTTGGAATACTGGTATTGCATTGATATAAATTTTCGTTGGTATGCCGTTAATAGATGGAACGCTTTGCGACCAAATATCTAGAATATCCTCACGATTTGAACGCCAGAGGGGGTCTTCAGTTATCTTCGCAAAATAATGCTGCATAATCTCTTTATATGCATTTTGGTTCTCTTTCATCATGAATTGAAATGTTGTAGCAGCAATTGAGTAGCGTGAAGTTGGTCCATCAGTATGCGTCCAGAAATCACCAGCCCCAGTCCATCTGTTATATTTTATAGAATCATAAAATGTTGTTCTGCTACTCCAATATTGGTAGGGACGCCAATCTAACAGTTGGAGCGTGGCTGAATCATTTGGATAGCTTCGGACGTACTCATGAATAATTTCAAAGGCCATGCCTTCAGCAACTCCCTCCTCAAAGCCACTAAGCGCATCATCGTACTCCCAATTTTCATTAGAGGTAAATATGTAGCTGCCTTTCCAGGCATGCACAAATTCATGAACGATGAGCCGTGGAATAAAATCGGTGTCAGATAAGAATTTCCGGCCTCCATTAGTAATCATAAAATAACCGGAGGATTCCCCCATATTGGTGATAACGCAGTTAAATGACTCTGCCGGCGGCCCCAATTTGTCATAAAGAATAGGCCAAACTCTTTGTAGAAAACCACGATAGAGATTCTCTGCTTCTGTAGGAAAATCCGCAAAAGAGTAGCTAATTTTGTTGTTAGGGTCTCCAACTGTGGGTTTGTTTATTGTAGATAATTCAATAGTAAATTCAGGGAAGCCTGCTAACCAGCTACGGCTCAAAGCTGAGGTGCATCAATAGGTGGAGACTCAACAGTTATATATGTGGACTTCCCTGTTTTTGGATTGGCCGGAAGTCGAGTCTTATAAAACTCAATATTTGTTTCGTCTTTTTCCTGCGTATTAAATTCTGCTTTTGGAAGTGAGTTTTATTCAGTCGATTGAGGAACGGCCATCCAGTGGGCCATGAAAAATGGGGTTACAGTAACTAAAGCTAAAAGGTGTTTCCAGCTTACTGTTGGCATATCCATCTACCCCATATAATGAAGCGGTAAAGCTCACTATAAAGCGCAAACTTTAGCTGTTTGGTAGTTTCTATATCTTTTGAAGCATTATAGTAGCCAAACCACACTAACTTTATGGGAACAATGAAAGTAGGGAGAAAACTGTGAACACCATCACAGTGTTTATTTATATGTAGGAATATAGGTTTTAGTTGATTACAGTCAAAGTCAAAAACTAATGGGATAAAAAATGGTGGGATTATTCTGCGTGAAATCATCAAAATAGTAATCAGGGCAATTATTTTTCTAATTATAAGTTTCACGTTAGCACGATATAGAGGCGCATTAACGATATATTGACCTACACCCATGCCTAAGAACGCTGAGATAAAATAACGTTTTGAGCACTCCAATTGTGAAAAGCACGGCATTGCGCCGTGCTTCTCTGCTTCCTAGCCTGAGCGCATGAAACTTAGGAAGTTTCCTCCACTATGGAAGCTTCATATTCCACTCTGCTCAGCAATCCATCCTTGTTTGCATCAAACATTTTGAACTGCTTGGTGGTCAAATTGATAGCCGCAGCCTCTTTAATGTTAATTAAACCATCGCCGTTGGCGTCTACTTTCTCAAAAAGCGGGGTGGCAGTGGCACTGGGGTTAAGTGGTGTAACAGATGTAGCGGCTGTTGCAGATGTTGCTGCAACCATCAGAGCCACACAGCCCAGAATGTATCTTTTCATTTCAATGTTCCTCATCTGGTAGTTGTTTAAAATAATAGTTTGAAGTTGCTATCAGCTTTACAACAGCAACTTAGATGCCAATTCATATTTTCAATATATATCAGCGACTTACCAAATGAGAAAACCTTGATAAGCGCAGCAGCTGTCGCCCAGCAACGACAGGCAACATAGAATCCAATTGCTAAGTTGCTGATTGCAAAGCGTTAGACTCTGTTGTCATGAAGCGACAGTCTTGTGGAACTCGTAAATCCAAAGGTGGGGCGGAGTAAACACATTGTCCAATGTATTAAGATTAGCGAGGTATAGAGACGTATCGGCGATACATTTATCCTGCTCTTATGCTTGGTATTAATATTCAGGCAACAGGCTACAATAGCGCACACCTGACCCATTCTTACTTTCCTCCACCCATGCATTTAAAAGAGATTAAAGACCGCTTGCGCACCCTTGGTGCCAAACCTTGCCATGAGCAGCGTCTGTTTCGAAACTGGCTAAATGCACGCCCGCTGGACAGCGGCAGGGGCTGGAGCAAGCACCGTCCGCCCCATAAACTCCAAGCCGCACTGCCCGCTATAGCAGAGGAGCTACACTCCCTGGCTCACATCCATTCCAAACACACCGATAATGACAGTTCTACCCGCCTGCTGATCAAGCTGGCTGATGGACAGATGGTTGAAAGTGTTATGCTGCCACGCAATGGCCTATGCATCTCCACTCAGATCGGGTGTGCCGTTGGTTGCGCCTTCTGCATGACTGGACAAGATGGTTTGCTGCGCCAGCTCGGCACTACCGAGATTGTTGCGCAGGTGATTCTTGCCCGCTCATTACGGGATGTTAGAAATGTTGTCTTCATGGGTATGGGTGAACCTGCACATAATTTAGATAACGTGCTGGAGGCCATTGAGCTGTTGGGGACACTGGGTGGCATTGCCCACAAGAGCCTGGTCTTTTCCAGTGTCGGTGACAGGCGTATGTTTGAACGCCTGCCACAAGGGAATGTTAAACCCGCTTTGGCACTATCCCTGCACACAACATCTGCAGAATTACGCAGAAAGCTCCTGCCACAAGCGCCTCATATTGATCCTGCTGAACTTACGGAGTTGGGTGAAGAGTATGCACGCACAATAGGTTATCCAATCCAATACCAGTGGACACTGCTTCAAGGCATCAATGACAGTGATGAGGAGCTGGATAACATTGTAAAACTCCTCAAAGGTAAATACGCCATTCTGAATCTCATCCCTTACAATCAAATTGACGGCCTTGGTTTTAATCGCCCTTCCCAGGAGCGGACTGAAGCACTGGCAACTTATCTTAATCAACGAGGGATTTTTACCAAACTGCGAAATTCGGTTGGGCAGGATATCGATGGCGGCTGCGGGCAGTTGCGGGCACGAGCAATTGGAGATTGATGGAGCCAGACTCACAAGTGAGTCATGATGCTCTGCCAAACCACCACAAGCTCGGTTCTGGCCACACAGCACCACCGCAATGGCTAGACAGCATTTCGGATTCCTACGCCTACTGCGGGCTACCAGCTCTCATCTCGCTCTCCATGACTGGTAGAAAACGAAACAAGGGAGTTGAAATTTATATCCAGAATGATATTATGGAAACATATTTGTTGGCTTCTCATCATTTTTAATGACCTAGAAGCGCTGGTTTCATGAAAGCCTAATTTACATTTAAAGGCTAATTCAAACGATATTTAAGTGAATTTAAAAGTTGCGTGGTGACTATGGCTAACGGAAATAAACAACGGTATATCAAACATTACGGTCTTACTGATTGGGATGAAAAGATTCTGATCAGGATGGCTCCACTTATGGAGCAGCACAAAGATGATTTCATTGAGGCCTTTTATCAGAATACCCAGCAGTACAAGAGCGCCTCAAAATACCTAAAGGATGAAAAGGTTATTGAAAAGCATAAGCGTGCTCTAAAGGGCTGGTTCGTTAAGCTGTTTGGTGGGTTTGATGATGACTATATCGGCTACTTGGAGGGAATAGGTTATGCCCATGTAAAGGTGGGGTTGCCAACACATTATGTGAATTCCTCAATAAGTTTTGTACGCAGTTACTGCACCACACTGATTAATAATGAGGTTTCAAATTGTAGTGAGCGTGGCGACATGCTGGCAGCTTTGAGCAAGATGTTGGATATTAATCTAGATATTTTGACAGCATCATATATTGAAGAAGAGCTAAATCTCTTTTTTATATCTAAAAGTGCAGAAGGAAAGCTGATCAACTTTGCTAAGCGCTTTTCCTATGGACTAAACCTGCTGTTGGTATTGGGGTTGGTTTTTCTTGGCATCATTGTATTGGCCCTGTTTACTGTTGATGTGGTTGAGATATTCCAGGGGGATCTAGAGAAAGGAGTACTAGCCACACTCGGAGCACTCTTGATGCTCTGGGTAGTAATCGAGCTGGTCGATACAGAGGTGGAGCATCTACAAGGAGCCAAATTTACCATCAAGGTATTTGTTGGTGTTGCATTAGTAGCCGTCATCAGAAAGATATTGATCACCTCTCTTAAAAGTGACGCTGTTGAGGCACAGTGGTCTCTAATTGCTGCACTGGGTGTGCTTGGAATAGTCTATTGGCTAATGTCGCAAATGGAGAGCAAAAAATGATGCAGCGGTTAAATCTTTATAGCAGCCCTGCTCTCAGCAACTAATTAAGAAGCACATTGGCTACCAGGCATATATGAGCAACTCATGTCAGGTAGACAATGTGCTTTTTAGTGCCCAGCCCTTTAGAGGCACAGACAAGCAGTTGCACCTCAGACCAGACAAACCCTTTCAGCCAATTCATCGATTAACACACGCGTATTTTCCGAATAGTCCACAGGCACCTCAATCAAGTGAATACCTCCTTCACTGTAACAACTCTCCAGTAACGCAGTAAAATCCTCCGCCATCTCAACACGGTGCCCCTTTGCACCGTAGCTCTCTGCATAGTGCACAAAATCAGGGTTGCCGAACTCAAGCCCCCAGTCAGGAAAACCACCCCCCGCCTGTTTCCACCGAATCATGCCGTAGCCGTCATCACGCAGTACTAACACCACAAGATTAAGCTTCAGCCGCACAGCAGTTTCCATCTCCTGGCTGTTCATCATGAAACCACCATCACCACACACCGCCATCACTCTGCGTTGTGGATACAAGATAGCCGCCATCATGGCAGAAGGGAGGCCGGCTCCCATGCTTGCCAAGGCGTTATCCAACAGCACAGTATTGGGTTTTGGGGTGCGGTAGTTGCGGGCAAACCAGATTTTGTACATGCCATTATCCAGGGCGAGAATGCCGTCATCAGGCATAACCTTGCGAACATCGGCAACAATGCGCTGGGGAATCAGCGGAAAACGAGTGTCATCTGCCCCCTCTTTTAAATGCTCCTGAATATGGTCCCTCACACGCATAAAATAACTGAAATCATGGGTTGATACCGGCTCAAGTTGTTCGGTAAGGCACTCAAATGATGTGGCGATATCACCCACCAATTCCAGTTGAGGAAAATAGACTTCATCCACTTCAGCTGAGTTGAAGTTAACGTGAATCACCTGCTTACCACCGTGCTCCATAAAGAAGGGTGGTTTTTCAACCACATCATGGCCCACATTGATAATAAGATCAGCTCGTTCGATGGCACAGTGCAGATAATCACCTGCGGACAGTGCTGCTGTACCTAAATACAGTGGATGATAACCGCCAATCACACCTTTGCCCATCTGTGTGTTGAAGTAGGGAATACCACTCTTCTCCACAAACGCTTTGAGTGCGGTAACAATGCGTTTACGGTTGGCACCGGCACCAATTAATATCAATGGGCATTTGGCTTGCTGAATTATCTCAAGCGCTTGACTGATCGCACACGCACCTGCATCGGGACGACGCGAAACACTTACGTTAAATAGATTGGCCGATTCTGCATATTCCGCAGCAATATCCTCTGGAAGTTCTAGATGAGCCGCTCCCGGGCGCTCCTCTTCCGCCAGGCGAAATGCCTCACGAACCAGACCTGGGATAGTGTTTACATTCACAATCTGTCGGGTAAATTTAGTAATGGGGTGCATCATTTTAACCACATCAATGATCTGAAACCGGCCCTGCTTGCTCTTCTTGATGGGCTTCTGGCCGGTAATCATCAACATGGGCATGGCACCCAACTGGGCGTAGGCTGCCGGGGTTACCAGGTTAGTCGCCCCTGGTCCAAGGGTGGCAAGACAGACACCCGCTTTACCCGTCAGGCGGCCATAGGTAGCAGCCATAAAACCCGCGCCCTGCTCATGGCGGGTCAGGATCAATTTGATATTTGAATTGCGTAGCGACTCCAGCAGATCCAGATTTTCCTCACCCGGCACTCCAAAAATATATTCAACACCTTCATGCTCCAGTGCTTTTACAAACAGGTCAGAAGCTTTGATATTTTTAAAGTTGCTCATAACTTATTCCTTGGATATCAACTCTAATTTTGATCTGAAGTTTAAATTATTCATCATTAGATTTAATCAGCTAACTACTAAAAGTATATTAAAGAATATGTAACTTGCTCTCTTTTTTTAACAAATACTTGAACTCTCAGTCCATTTTTTTGCTCATAAGTATCGAAAGGAAAAGCAAAACCAGGGCGAATATTGGGCAAGCTGTCTCTAGCCTTCTGAGCCAGAAGGTGTGCTGATATGAATACAGCAAGATGGGATGAAAGCTATTATTTTGATGGCGCTGGTAATAGACTGTAATCAACTCAACGCAGTCAAATATTCAAGTTGATAAAAAACAGTGAACGCTGCTAGCCACAAATAAAAATCATGAGTATTGAATACAGAATAAATGAAATGATAACTACCGATCAGTTTATTGATCTTTTAAGGAAATCTGCTTTAGGTGAACGTAGACCAATTGATGATTTTGATTGTATTGAGGGAATGGTTAATAACAGCAACCTGTTAATTTCTGCATGGGATGGAGAGAAACTGGTAGGCGTTGCTCGTTCAATGACCGATTTTCACTATGCCTGCTATCTGTCAGATTTGGCGATTGATAAGCGCTACCAAAAATCCGGGATAGGCAAAAAGCTTCAGTCACTCACACAAGAGCAGTTGGGGCCAAGGTGCAAGCTAATACTCATTGCTGCACCAGCTGCCAACTCATATTATGAACACATCGGTTTTTCTAATAACGAAAGGTGTTGGGTATTAGAGCCTGGCAAATGTATCAGCAGCTAAGCCGCCTCTATCTCTACAGTGCTTATACGCTGCATTAGCAAAACTCAAATCAGCTTCTTTTCAAAGTCGCGGGTCACTTGGTCAAAAACAGCAAACAATGTATCTATGGTCTGCGTGGCAGCGCTGAAGTACTGCTCTGCATTGATCAAAGGTTTTTCAGTATTGATGATTTTTTCTTCCAGCAAGGTAAGAAAAACATTTACTGACTGGGCTGAGGACTGCCATGCATGCATCATATTCGCTGCCTGAGTGGCATCAGCACGTGCAAGGTCATCACTGACTGCCTTAACCGTTTCTCCGACTCGACCCAGCAGAAAACGAAGCCTGGTTCTGGTTACACCATTGCACACCCCTTTTGCTGCTGCACCTGCACCCAGCGCTCTGGCTTGCCCCAAACCTTCAGCCGCAATCGGAAGCTTACTCCAGAGTGTATTTACCAATGCCGCATCAATAGAATGCTGGCCAACAATCTGACTGCGCTCAGCAACATCTCCCATCAGATAAACAATGAGGCGGACCAACGCAACATGCTGACGAAAACTCTCTTCAGGTGTCAGCGTCAACACCTGTTTGCGCAAAGATTGCCAGCCGGTGAGAATATCATCCCACCGTTTATCCATTATTAATTCCTGGTTTCGGCGGGCCTCTAGCGCAGCAATGTCACGCTCAATATCCGCCTGCTTTGTCTCAAGCTTCATTGCAAAGGATTTGTCACCGTTCAGCAAGGCACTTGCCATGCCACGATGTTGCTGCATATCAAGCAGCAATTGTTTGGCCAAACGATTTATGCTGATGCCATCCCGCTGAAACGACAAGCCATTACGTCTACTTTTACTATTAACGGCAAAAGCACAACCAACTGCTACTGCAGCCAGCACAGCCAGAAATACCCATTCCAGATTATCCATTAATCCACCTTGTCTCTTGAGAAGCTAATCCCGGAAGCTTGCCAGCACATTGCGCATGCCACCAGTTAAATACTCGAGATGTGATGCTAAATTCACCGTTTCGGCAGCAGCATGGCTGTTCGTCTGAGCACCTTGGGCGATTTGCTCTACGTGCGCGGCAATTTTTGAGCTATTGATGCTCTGTTGCTGAGTGCCTGAGGATATCTGACGCACATTTTCAAGCGCAGTCACCGCCTGGGCATCAATCTTCATCAGCGCTTCAGAGACCTCATTCGTGTGCGTCACGCTCTCCTGTGCCTGAGTGCCAACCGCAGCCATCTGCTCAGCAGCCTGCTGAATGCCCGACTGAATAGCTGTAACAGTCTTGTTGATTTCATTAGCTGAATCATTGGCCCGTTGGGCCAGGCTACGCACCTCATCTGCCACGACAGCAAAACCACGTCCCTGATCACCGGCACGCGCTGCCTCAATGGCAGCATTCAACGCCAGAAGATTAGTTTGTTCAGATATTTCTCTAATCAACCCTGTGGCTTGCCCAACCTCACTGGAACGCTCGGCAAGCCCTTCCATCTTTTTGGAAAAGTCCTCCACTACCGTGGCAAGCCCCCGGATTACATCGGAAGATTGCGTAATGGCCTGGCCACCCGCTCCCGACAATTCGCTGACCGTATGCGAGATTTGTTCGGTTTCATGGCTTTGGCTTGCGGTATGGTCAATACTGGAGGTTATCTCTTCCACTGCACCTGCAGTTTGAGAGGCGGCCTCACTCTGCTCTAAAGTCGCATCCGATACTTTGCTGGCGCCCGCTCTGAGCTCTACAGTGGCATAGGCTACCTCGGCAGCCGAGTCGCGAATCTCCGAAATCATGCGCCCCACATTGCGCGCCATATCATTGAATTGTTTGGCGGCCATCAATGCATTATGGCCGCCTTGTGGTGACATGCGCACACTAAAATCACCACATCCAATCTTGCCAGCTGCATTCAACCAGTTGTGCAGCAGGCCAGACACAGAAGATGAGACTGAGCCCAACAAATACCATGATATGAGTACCAGACAGCCACAAGCCAATGCCGTGGAACTCTCAATACTTTGACCGGTGAGGGCGCTGTAAACAACTGCCCCCATTGGGAACAATGACAACGCCGCAACCAACACCAAGTTTAAACCAATCGAAAAGTTACCTAACCAGGCAGTTCCAGGCAAGGAAGTGTTTTCTTTCGCTGTATTCGGGTTCAAGGTGATCCCCTTTAAAAAATATTTCGCCTCACTCCCTGTTAAGTTCTGGCAACTTTTCAATCCTGATAATCAATATCACTCCAAACTTTAATATAGTCTCTCCCCAGTGCTACCACAATAATGAGGCCTCTTTATCAGCAATATCACAACGAAACCAACGGATTCAAGGCAATTGATAAAAAACGGGAGTGAATCAATAGTGAGAGCACTCTGCTGTTTGCAGTGAAATATAATCCACTTAACAGTGTATATACTCACAAGCGTGAGTCAGATTAATGCACAAAAAGCAGATTAATATGAGATATAAATTAGCACCCAGGCAGCCTGGATATTTTCTCGTAGATAAAGCTCTTCAACCTCATGAGAACACTGGGCAATCTTACCTTTGCACTGTTCCAATTATTTGGGCTAGATATCTGGATAAGTGAAATTTAGCACCCAGAGAACAAACCACTTACCGGGGGGGTCAAGTTTCTCCACTGGATGTCCGATAAACAGTTAAGTTAAGCTCTGTACACGCTGATACCTTCTGTCGGGCCTGTGCTTACTGGTTTTATTTGAGCATTCGTACCGAGATAATCGCATGGATCAAAACGATATATTACGAGTGCTCATATGCCAGAAATAGACAACCCTCAAGCACAAAGGCCTGCACCCCGGCTTTGCAACCTTGGATCACCACAAAAGAGCCGCCTATTGTGGCTAGCCATCTGGGTATTGCTAGGGCTGTTTTATGTTGCTCCTGTGTATGCATATGTTGACCCTGGAACAGGCAGCATCATCCTTCAGGGACTATTAGCAGGCGTTGCCGTTGTAATCACGTCTATCAGCCTATTTTGGCAACGTATTAAGATCTTTTTCTCATCCCTTTTTTCCTCCCGAAAACCACCCGATCCAACTCCTGAGCCAGATTCCAGTTCCGAGGAATAGGGTCCGCAATGGAAAAAGCGAACAGTGAGAGTGGTTCATTTCGCGATCCAAGTGGTCAAGTCTATTTAATCAATGGGCATGTGTACCGTTCGGTAATGCCAAAGGCTGCCGATGATTTCAAATTTGTCCGGTCTACAGGATTAATCGATAAATGGGTAGCGCAGGGGCGCATCATTTCTGAGACTGTGGTTGACTCCAGTGTACTGGGTGATCTTGGGAAGGATGCAAGTTATGTGCTTGAGCACCCACGGCTTCCATTTATCTCGTACCCGTACGAATGGTCGTTTCCTGCCCTGAAAGCAGCGGCTTTACTGCAATTGGATCTGCATCTTGAAGCACTAGAGCATGGCGTGACACTTTCTGATGCCTCTGCTTACAACATACAGTTTTACGGCACTAAGCCTGTTTTTATCGACAGTCTCTCATTTCGTCGCTACAGGGAAGGTGAGTTTTGGATAGGCCACCGGCAGTTTTGTGAGCAGTTTATCAATCCTCTGCTGTTGAGGGCGCTCTCTGGGTTGCCACACAATGCTTGGTATCGCGGTGCATTTGAAGGCATCAGCGCCCAAGAGCTTCGTCCATTACTCCGCTGGCGGCATATGTTCTCCTGGAACATTCTGACACACGTTGTTATGCAAGCCAGATTTCAAAGCCGGGCAACAGGCCGATCTGATGCTGAGCAGAAGATTAAGAATCAGAAGCTCCCGCTTGTTGCTTTCCAACAAATGCTTCGCAGCTTGCGGAAATGGATTTCAAAGCTTGAGCCTGCTGATACCGGGAAGACGGTATGGGCAAATTATGCTGAAGACAACAGCTACAACTCTGAAGAGGCTCAGCTTAAGAGACTTTTCGTTGCTCATTTCACCAAGCACCTGATGCCAGAAGCACTCTGGGACATCGGTTGCAATACAGGCGACTACTCAAAGGCGGCTCTGGAAGCAGGGGCAAAATCCATAATCGGGTTCGATTCCGACCAAGGCGCATTGGATCTTGCCTTTTCCCGAGCCACTATAGAAAACCTGAATTTGCTGCCGTTGTTTATGGATGCAGCCAATCAATCACCCAGCCAGGGTTGGGCGCAGTCTGAACGCATGGGTTTGAGGCAACGTGCTAATGCCGATGGCATTTTGGCACTTGCAGTTGTCCACCATCTTGCCATTGGCAGAAACATTCCCTTGCAGGATGTTGTTGCCTGGTTGGTTAGCATGGCACCCGAAGGAATAATTGAATTTATCCAGAAATCAGACCCCATGGTGCAGGCGCTGCTTAGACTACGAGAGGATATTTTTGATGACTACAGCGAAGAGGCTTTTGTAAGCCACCTTGAGAGTAGCGCCAATATCGTAAAGTCTGTGACAGTCTCAGCAACCCATCGTCGACTATACTGGTTCAAACGTCACTGATGCAGCCTGTTTTTGATAACTTTGGGGGGCAATAAATGCACGATGGCCGTGGATTGCAGGCTGCAAAAGCAATTGGTCTAAGCACCATAGTAGTTGCCAACATCCTGTTATTTACCCCCCTCACTCTGTACGTTGGCAATGTCGATGAATTCACAACCTCAATCTTATCAATCCTAAATATTTATCTTCTACCAACAGCTGCCCTCATCGCTCTATTTACCCTGGTCGGCACATTACTGGCCAGAGCAATGTTTCCGCGTGTTCTGACCATCTTGGCCATGACCAGTATTTTGCTTTGGATTCAAGGCAACCTTCTGGTCTGGGAGTACGGTCTGTTGGATGGTCGCAGTATTGATTGGGCCAAAGAGAGTTGGCGCGGCTGGTTGGATCTAGGTATCTGGAGTGGCGGGCTTATTCTTGCAATGGTTTCCAGTAACCGCATCGGCACTCTGATGATCCGTACGGCAGTGGCCATTTTCGCTCTTCAGCTCAGCCTTACCCTATTCACAGTAAGCCAAAGCAGCTCGGCATTTAGTGAAAAACCGCAGTTTGGAGCGGCTCCCGCGGCTCTGGACAAAATCTATCAATTCTCATCCAAAGGGAATGTATTGCACATCATTGCCGATGGATTTCAATCTGATATTTTTGAAGAGATCATCCACGACAGTAAAGACGGAAAGTTACTTGCCAATGCATTGGACGGGTTTGTCTTCTTCAAAGAAAACATGGGGGCCTTCCCATTCACTCACATGTCTATCCCGGCCATTTTAAGTGGCAAGATTTATCAGAACCAGAAACCCAGGGAAGCATTTCTCAATGAAACCATCGGAGGAAAATCAATACTGAATGAGGCTTATGCCGCGGGCCATGAGATTGATCTCGCTGTTCCAGAAGATTTGGCCCATCTGTACAAAAGAAGCAATTACACAAATGCTTACATGGTGCCCACAAATAAACATGTGGCCAACTGGGAGTATGATATCCGAGATGCCGCCAAGCTTTTCGATCTAACGCTATTCCGTTTATCTCCTCACTTTCTCAAGAAGTACATATACAACGATCAGCTCTGGCTGATACAGCTCCTGTTAAGTGATAAAAAATATATGGGGCTCACATTTTTCTCACATACCGCCTTTTTACGTCAGTTACGTGACAGCATCTCAGTAGGGAGGGAAGCACCCGTATACAAGTTTATTCACCTGATGTTGAGCCACAACCCAATGGTAACCAACGAGAATTGTGAGTACGCCGGTCAAGTGCTTCCAACAGCTCGGGCAGCCGTTAAAAACCAGGCTCGATGCGGCCTTGCAGAAGTGGTTTCTCTTCTGGAGAAGATGAAAGAGCTGGGTATCTATGACAATACTACGATTATATTGATGGCAGATCACGGTGCTTGGATAGCCCCCCAAGGCCTTACTGATCGAGCTGGGCCTGATGGCATCAACATAGTCAAAAATAACCCAGAGATCGTGGCGCTGGCGCTTCCCCTCATGGCCATCAAGCAGCCGGGAGCCAGCGGCCCTCTGCAAACATCTCTGGCTTTTAGCTGGATCCCCGATACGCCAGCAACCATTGCTTCAATTATGGGTCTCGACACAGATTTTGAAGGCCATTCAGTATTCGACTTACCCGCAGAGCAACCCAGAGAGAGAAGACACTACAGCTACACCTATAACTACAGTGAATGGACAGCAGATTATCTAGCACCCATGCAAGAGCTCATTGTAAACGGCAGTGCACTGGACAGCGCAGCCTGGCGGCTTGGTGATCAGTTTTATCCCAAGCGAATTATTAAAAAGCAATAAGAGAAGAGATAGAGCCAATCAACAATTGCTGCTACGCAATGTAATGAGTGTAACTTCCCCTCGTGTATTAAAGCGCAAAGGCACGACAGAGACACCGACGCAGCTGCTCGTGTAACCCACCATATCACCATGATGCCATAGGCCGCTGGCGTAACGACGGAAGCGTTTAAGGTTGGAGATGACAGGCATCCCTCCTGGCAGTGCGACTTGTCCACCGTGGGTGTGCCCTGTCAGGTAGAGATGATAGCCACAAGCGGCCGCAGTATCTGCCAGCTCTGCTGAGTGAACCAGTGCAATTTTGAAACCCTGCTGCGCATTTTTCATCGCTTCAGGTGCAGCCTCCGTATGGAACGCATGCACATCATCAACACCTGTAATGTAGAGGCTCTCTCCACCCCGTTCAATAGCACGGGTCTCATTAATCAACACCTTGATGCCGATCTCTTCCATCGGCTCAACCATATCAGCACAGTCATTATTGCCCAGTATGGCCCAAAACCCATATCGTGCCGACAGAGCTGCTGTAAGCTCTTGTAGCGGCGGCAAAACATACTTGTGGGTTTTGTAACCTGCACTGCGATAATCCCCAGTGAGTGCTACAAGATCTGGAGATAATCCAGAAACCAGTTGGAGCATTCTATTTGTGATTCCGGACAGCGTTCCAAAATGAGGGTCACTCACTTGCAGGATAGAAAAACCGTCGAAGGCAGGCGGCAGATCATTGAAACTGAGCTCCAGATGGTTTAGCTGAAGATCAAGAGCATTGTTAACCCCACGTTTGTATAAACCCACCATTTTCAAGCATTGGCTCAGCACCTTAATTATCAGGTTTCTCATCGAAGGCCTATGATGGCCTGTGCACTGCCAGTACTCTCTCTCCATGGCGAGGCGATTTTCATACCAAATTTTGCGCTGTGGCTTCAAAGTCTTTCCATAAAAAATATCTGTATACTAATCACAGAGTGTAAATACCAAGCTACAAGCAACATATTCATAACCAGTCTATATTCACGAATGTACACTCTTGCTGGCATCTTTGTAACTGACTCGTTACTCTCCAACAGATGAAAAAACTGGTGACTCACTACCCTCGGGGCCAACGCATCCAGCTCAGGCGTTCAGAGTTCCAAACGCTAGCCATCTATCAGGATGACAAACTACGCCTGTTGAGTGTTGATGAAAAAGCTATTCAACGCACCTGTAATATTGATGCCCCTCACAGGCTTATTCTTCCCCACACCCAATCCATGATGGGGCTGCTACTATTTCAACCCCCACCAAAACAAGCATTAATGTTAGGGCTCGGTGGCGGCGATATGGCGCGTTTTCTACACCATTACATCCCGCAATCTGAAATTACCGCAGTGGATATAGATAAAGAAGTGATGGATATTGCAAAGGAATATTTCATGCTGCCAACATCGCGTATCAAATTGGTCTGTGACGATGCGCTACACTTTCTGCAAACTAACAACACCGTTTATGATTCGATTTTTATTGATCTCTACTCAGCAGACGGCATTCCTCCAACATTGCATAGCTGGGAGTTTTTTCAATATTGCCAAAGCCGGCTAAGTGAACATGGCGCAATGGCACTTAATGTGATTACAGACGATCCAGAGATGTTCCGCGATATCGTCTTGAAAGTGCGGCAGAGCTTCAATTATTTGAGCCTCTGCCTGAAAGTGCCAGGCCACAAAAACATTATCATTTTCGGGTTCAACAAAAAGCCAAAACAGAAAGGCCGGAACAGCCTGTACAAAAAGGCCAAACAGCTTTCACATCAGTATGAGCTGGATTTTGATAACTTTGTCGAGGAGCTGTTCAATACCAACCCACTGGAAAATGGTGAGTTGATTATTTGAATCAATGTCACATATTTTATTTATGAAAGCACTGCTAGCTGGTTAGTGAAAAACCTTGGCACGCAGCTTGACCACATCTTACTACCTTTCTCACCACCGCTTTAATCTAGCTTTTAACTGGTATTTGTCTACAGCCAACCTTTACGTAATCCTATTTGGCATATTGCTTAATCTGCCCACCAGGGCGTTGGTTCCCATATAAATGGAAAAAATATCCACAAGGGATTAAACTTACCGGTCGTATCACAATTTACACCCCAGAATGCCCGGCAAACTCTTTATTAAAACCTTCGGCTGTCAGATGAACGAGTACGATTCCGCAAAAATTGCGGATGTACTACACGCCTCACACAACCTTGAATTAACAGATGTCGCAGAAGATGCAGACGTGTTGCTGCTCAATACCTGCTCAATCCGTGAAAAAGCGCAGGAGAAGGTATTCTCCCAGCTGGGGCGATGGCGCCCCTGGAAGAAACGCCGTCCCGATCTGATAATCGGTGTGGGTGGCTGCGTCGCCAGTCAGGAAGGCGATGCCATACGAGAGCGCGCCTCTTATGTGGACCTGGTATTTGGCCCACAGACCCTGCACCGCCTCCCAGAGATGCTGAATCAGGCCCGCAAAACCCACAACCCGGTGGTTGATATCTCCTTCCCCGAGATCGAGAAATTTGATTGTTTGCCCGAACCTGTTGCCGATGGTCCATCTGCTTTTGTCTCCATCATGGAAGGGTGCTCGAAATACTGCACCTACTGTGTGGTGCCCTATACCCGGGGCGAAGAGATCAGTCGCCCTTTCGACGATGTAATTGCCGAAATCGCCTCACTGGCTGGACAAGGGGTGCGCGAAATCAATCTGCTGGGGCAGAACGTCAACGCCTACCGGGGGCAAATGCACGATGGAGAGGTTGCCGATCTGGCACTGCTGATCCGCTATGTCGCCGCTGTTGATGGCATTGATCGCATTCGCTTTACCACCTCTCACCCAGTGGAATTTTCCGATTCACTGATCGAGGTCTACGCCGATGTGCCCGAATTGGTCAACCATCTGCACCTGCCGGTTCAGAGCGGTTCTGACCGCATCCTGATGCAGATGAAACGGGGCCATTCAGCGCTGGAGTACCGCAGCAAGATTCGTCGTTTGCGTGAAATTCGTCCAGATATCTGCCTCTCATCTGATTTCATTATTGGCTTTCCTGGTGAAACCGACAAAGATTTTGAGGCCACCATGCAGCTCATTGAGCAGATTGGCTTTGACCACTCCTTCAGCTTCATCTTCAGCCCACGCCCCGGCACCCCGGCCATGGATATGCCCGATGACATACCCATGGAAGTAAAACAGGAGCGTCTGGCCCGTCTACAACACCGCATTAATGAGATGGCACAACAGATCAGCCGCCGTATGGTCGGTACGATACAGCGCGTTCTGGTAGAGCGCCCGGCGCGTAAAAACCCGGCTCAGCTTGCGGGCCGCACTGAGAATAACCGCGTGGTCAATTTTGATGGACCCACAGAACTGATCGGTGAATTTGCCAATATTCAAATAACCGAAGCCCTGCCCAACTCTCTTCGGGGAGAGTGGGTGCCTGACAATCTGGCTCACTCAGCCTAACCCCTATTGCGAGACCCTGTGTCTAAACAGCTATCAAGTATAAACCTGGCCCTGGAGCCAGAAGACAATGAGCGATTAGCCAACGTTTGCGGCCAAACCGATGAGCACCTGCGACAGATTGAGCTCAGGCTGGGCATTGAGATCAACAATCGGGGCAATCAATTTCAGCTTATCGGTGACTACCATGCCATCCAGGCTGGCGAAGAGGTGCTAAAGGGACTTTATAAGGCCGCCGAAGATGAACCGCTGGATCCTTCAAAGGTGCATCTCTTTTTGCAGGAGTCCGGAGTGGAAGCGCTTGCTGAGAGTGCAACACAGCCCGAAGTGCCCGAAACCGTTATCAAAACCCGACGCGGGATGATCAAAGCCAGAGGGCCAAATCAGAAAGAGTACATGCATAAGGTGCTCACTCACGACATCAATTTTGGTGTGGGGCCAGCAGGCACCGGCAAAACCTATCTTGCCGTAGCTTGCGCTGTTGATGCGCTGGAGCGGGATCAGGCACGCCGCATACTACTGGTACGCCCAGCGGTTGAAGCAGGTGAGCGGCTGGGTTTCCTGCCCGGTGATCTGGCGCAGAAGATTGACCCCTATCTTCGCCCTCTCTACGACGCGCTGTACGAGATGATGGGATTTGAACGGGTTGCCAAGCTGATCGAACGTAACGTCATTGAAGTCGCACCACTCGCCTACATGCGTGGCCGCACGCTGAATGAGTCTTTCATCATCCTGGATGAGGCACAGAACACCACACCTGAACAGATGAAGATGTTTCTAACCCGCATCGGCTTTGGCTCTACCGCCGTCATCACCGGCGACATCACTCAGGTTGACCTGCCCCGTGGGCAGGCATCCGGCCTGCGACAAGCGGCCGGTATATTGAAAGGGGTGGATGGCATCAGTTTTACCTTCTTCGATGCACGTGATGTTGTACGCCACCCGCTGGTGCAAAAGATTGTCGCCGCTTACGATACATTTGATAGCCAGCAACAAAACTAAAATTTCATGGAGCTGATACTGGAAGTTCAATACGCCACCGCAGCAGATAATCTGCCCACAGAAGCTGAGCTTCAGCAGTGGGCTATAGCAGCCATTGGCAACAGAAGATCCCAGGCTGAACTGGTCATCCGGGTAGTCGATGAGCCAGAGATTGCAGCGCTTAATCAGCAGTACCGTAACAAACCTGGAGCCACCAATGTATTATCCTTTCCCTTTCAGGCTCCCCCTCCAGTAGAGAGCAACCTGCTGGGAGATCTGGTAATCTGTGCACCAGTGGTATCAAAACAAGCTGCAGAGCAGGAAAAGAGAGAACCGGCCCATTGGGCACATATGGTGGTGCACGGTATTTTGCACCTATTAGGGTATGACCATAAACAATCGGCTGAAGCTGCCGAAATGGAAA
>Ga0316190_10001043_pt1 | contig 19755 bp, 42 predicted proteins | sample Eddworburrow2_MG_FD_204929 | JGI IMG/M metagenome (GOLD analysis project Ga0316190, IMG submission 204929) | Coastal sediment microbial communities from Maine, United States - Eddy worm burrow 2 | ecosystem: Environmental > Aquatic > Marine > Coastal > Sediment | place: USA: Maine | collected... | reverse complement strand
ATACTCAACACGGTTTTGACAAACTTAATAGAGAATCCTTGAAAGGAGAAGCGGTAGGCACATCAAAACTAAAATGTGATGATGTTCTATATATCAGAACATTATTAGATTCTGGCCTTTATTCGCAACGTGAAATCGCAAATATGACCAAAGTCTCTCAGAGCCAAATTAATAGAATTAATAATAAAAAGCGTGGAGGCATATATAATGAATCTTATAAAAAATTTAATTTTCGAGGGAGGAGGCTGTGCAGGCATCGCCTACGGGGGAGCTTTAGTCCTCATGGGTAATCACGAACTTCTTAAAGACGTAGTAAGAGTTGGTGGAACAAGTGCTGGTGCTATAACTGCGTCTTTAATGTCAATTGGATACACAGCACCGGAAATTCAGGATATTATCAAAGACACTAAATTCTCTTCTTTTCAAGATGATAGTTTTGGTATTATCCGTGATAGTCTTCGGTTAATGACAGACTACGGTTGGCATAAAGGTAAAACTTTCAAGGAATGGCTCAGCGAACATATTACTAAGAAATTCGGGTATGTTGGTGTTACCTTTGCTGATTTAGACCGGAAAGTACAAACTGGTTTGCTCGGCATGAAACACTTGTATGTGGTGGGAACCAATCTGACTAAACAGAGGTCAGAAATATATTCTCATGAGACTACACCGGATATGTTGATTGTAGACGCAGTTAGGATTTCTATGGGGATTCCCTTCTTCTTTCAATGTGTGAAAAACAAAGATGGTGATATCCTGGTAGATGGTGGAGTAGCGAATAATTATCCAATAAAGATGTTTGATAAAGGGAAGTATTATAACTCAGACTATTCTCCTGAAGAAAAAATCCTTAACCCTGAAACAATCGGATTTAGATTAGATACTCAGCAAGAGATAGAAGCCAATGAAGATTGGGGTAATGTTTCGGTTGAGATTGATGACTTAAGCTCGTATATCAGTGCAGTGCTGTCATATTTCATGGAGACAGCAAATAAAAAGCATCTCACTGAAGCTGACCGGCGCAGGACTATTTTTATTGATAAAGCTCACATAAAAGCTACTGACTTTGATCTTACTGACGAAGATGTGGATTTACTCACTAAAAATGGAGTAAATGCTGTTAAAACGTTTTTTGGGATCGGGGAATGATTTCTTTAGAAAATTGGAAGGATATCCCAGGATATGAAGGTTCTTACCAAGCATCTGATTTGGGAAGAATTAAAAGTTTAAGAAGACGTGACAGACTAGATAGATACTGGATCGAGGAGCGGATTCTTAAAACAACAGTAAGTCGTCATGGATACTTAACACTATTTTTAAGTGAAAAAGATGGTTCTCAAAAGAATCAGCTTGTGCATAGACTTATTGCTGAAACGCATATCTTAAATCCTAAAAATAAACCTCAAGTTAATCATAAAGACGGGATTAAAGTTCATAATGAGAAGACTAATTTGGAGTGGTCAACTAAGTCTGAGAATGAGAAACATGCATATAAAACTGGACTAAAGGAAGGTATCAAAGGAGAACAACACGTTTTTTCTAAATTAACTGAAAAGGACGTGATTCAAATAAGAACAAGTAAGCTAGGGTCAAGAGATTTATCTAAAATGTACAATGTATCTCAATCATTAATTTGTAATATTAAATCAAGAAAGGGATGGAAGCATTTATAAATAAACTTGACATCAAGTAGATTATGCGTTAACATAGTTATTGTATAGTGTGTAACAGTTTTGTTGTACATCTAAATTGATGTACATCGTTTTTAATGTATTTTGAGAGGATTTTATGGACGAGGAAAACGAGACCGGAGTGAGCTTTAGCTTACAATCAGTAGAATCACTTATGGGAGCCACCAGAGCTTTCATAACCAACAAAGGTGACGTAGACGTTGGAAAGGTAGTAGACGTTCTCATAAGTAAAAATTGTATTGAGAAGGTCAAGATAAAGGGTGAGAGAACCGCCGCAGTAATCATGGAACGAGTTTTTGGAAGTGCAGATGACGCTTATGTCGCAGCTATAAAGTTAGCAGAAGCACAAATAGAAAACTTGGAAAATCATGTCGCAGCTATGAGAGGGCGGCGAGAGAATATGCGTAATAACCCTAAATAAAAGCGCATTGTAAGTTACGGTAGTAAAGTAAGGGGTTTAACCGCCCCTTACACGAATTCCAATTAAGAGGTAAAGAAGAAAATGGCTAGCGAAGAAGAGTTGACAGGTTGGTGTGATGGTTGTAATACATTTAGGAAATTGTACAATTTCTTTTGTAGAGTTTGTAAGAACGAAGTCAATTATTGTGAAACATGTCTCTCTGTAGCGTCAAAACAAAATAAATGTATCGATTGTTATGAAGAAGAGGGTTAGGTTATGAATACGGCTACCAAGCCTATTAAAAATAAAGAACCGCCGGTCAGCACAGATGACTCGCACAAGTTATTTGAATTCAAGTGTGCCTTATGCGGAGATGCCGCAGACCATACTTGCTTATCCTGCGGAAAACATGTGTGTATGCGATGTTGGAACAGTAAACAAGCAAGTTGTACAGAATGTTGGCCTGAATCAGCCGATAGTCCTGCTGCCCCTTTTCAATCATATATCTTTAATTAAGAGGTTGCTATGTTGGAAAGAATAAAAGACTATAAATGGTTCCTCAGCGGTTTTATTGTAGCACTATTTTGTCAGATGCTAGATGGGCAATTTGTTCATCCTGATGGGATCATGCTGAGTGCAATGTTAATTCAAGTTACGTAAGTAAGTTACAATAAAGAAAGGCTTATTTCAAGTTGTGATGGATAAAGGTAGTATTTACGAAACTATTCTCGGACTACCGGAGCTTAGCCCTGAATTTTTCAGGGATATTATAGCCTTTGGTAAGAACGAGGGTATACTATTTTACATAACACATTTACGGTATATAGAAAGTATCTATGCTTTAGAGACTCATCTTGACCTTGATATCGAACAAGAGATATACCTGCACATGTGGAAAGAGTTTACTTTTAATGGGAAAATCCCCACGCATCAGTTTGTTTATACAGATAAATGTAGGACACACTCAAGATACTACTATTTGATATGTGTTGAAAAACAAAGAGAAAGGGACCAACGTAAACACGATTTGAGTGTCACTAATAATTTTATAAAACAAGTGATGCTGACTAAAGATAAGATTAAGGAATTTTTATATGAACCAACATGGAGACCCAAGGAACCTTCCTTCTGATTTAGAAGCCAAAATGAAGCTTGTGGAAGAGGTTTTTAATCGTTTATTTAAGATATATTCCATTACTTATGGAGAATTTAATAAACGCTTCCCAGTAGAAAGATATAGCTGTGATGAACAAGGACTCTTAGCTTTAGAAAAGACACATTATGAGTTAGGCTTAGCTGGTAAAGACACCAAAGATTTTGGTGTATCTGTAATCTCCTTAATGGCAACTATTACAGATATCTTTACCGGTGGCTACCGTTTCGCAGTTTCTATGCAATCCATATCTGAGAACAAAGAGTATACGAAAGGGTATTTTGATAATAGGCGAATAACCGGAGTAGAACTGGTCTACTTCCCGCCACCAAAAAAACTTAAAAAAGTTGTTGACAAAGAAAATAAATAAGGTATACTATTATTAAGTAAGAAATGCGAGAGTGGTGGAATTAGGGATACACATCAGGTTTAAGCCCTGATGCCTTCGGGATTGAGGGTTCGATCCCCTCCTCTCGCACCAAGAATATGCGGGTGTGGTGGAATTTTGGTATACGCACTGGTTTTAGAAATCAGCGGTCGAGAGACCATGGAGGTTCGATGCCTCTCACCCGCACCAAATGAATAGAGAGTTCTCAATTGGCGTAAGGGGAGCAAGGACTTGTACACACCTTGGACGGGGATGCGGACCTCCGACTCTCTATTCACATAATTAAAAAGGAAGGTTGGCCGAACGGTAAGGCAGCCGCCCGCTAAGCGGTGGTGGTAAAACATCTGTAGGTTCGAATCCTACACCTTCCGCCAAACAGTGTGAGCTGGTGTAGTTCAGTGGTAGAACAGTTGTCTTGTAAAGAACCACCTATGCCTGCTGATGACGATATCCTATTTTAGGAGAAATTATGTCTGAAATAGAAGCTGATGGTATTGGAGAAACACAGACTTTAGAAAAAACGAGTAAATCTAAAGCAGAGTTATTTGGTATACTCGCTAGTATTTCAACAAAGCTTGAAGACTTGAATGAAAATGATTTACTATTCGTTGTTCACAACATAAAACAAACTTTTAACCCATACCCGAATTTTACCACATTATACGATTTATCTATATGTAAGAAAGAGGATATTCAGAATGTCAAGGATGACTAAACAAGAGTGGTTAGCCTGGATTTTTTGGAGCAGGTCTCCAATTTTTTTGGTATTGGGTTCACCAGAAAGGTAGTTGGGTTTGGGCCGTTCTTATAAGTGATAATGATGTCTCAGACCCTTTTATAGATTGGATTCCTTGTATAGGCCAAGCCAGATACCATAAAACTTTGAAAAGAATGGTAAGGAGAACAGGCCGGAATATTTATGGACAAAAACTACGTTCAGGGGTGGTCTAGCATGGGATTAATAGTCCATGAAACTTGGAAGGATATAAAAGGCTATGCAGGAGCTTATCAAGTCAGTGATCTAGGGCGGGTTAAGAGTTTTCCTAGAGAAGGGACTAAAGGAGGTGTGTTAACTCCTACCTTAACCGATAAAGGTTATTTAAGAGTTCAATTATACAATAACGGAGCCGGAAAGCGATTCTTTGTTCACGTATTAGTTGCAGGCGCTTTTGTACCTAATCATAACAATAAACCACAAGTTAATCATAAAGACGGTATTAAAGTTAACAATGAAGCAATTAATCTTGAATGGGTTACACAATTTGAGAATATAAAGCATAGAGACGAAGTTTTAGGTATTCATTTTAGAGGTGATAGAGGACCTAAAGCCAAGTTAAGTTGGGATGACGTAAAGAGCATAAGATATCTTCTAAAATATAGTCGTTATACTCAGTATGACATAGCAGCTTTATACTTCATAACACAATCTGTTGTAAGCAAAATTAAACTTAATAAAATTTGGAAGATTTGATAATTGAGGTGAATATGTTAAAATCAGTAAAGAAAGTGGAAGTTGAGAGTATCACTCTTTCCGGTAATGACGCATTGCAGTTAAAAAATCTCTGCGAAATTATGGACAGGGTGGCTCAAACTATAATAGATAACGAACCAGATATGACGGCGAGAGTTCAGTCTGTTGTCACATTCTGTAGAAGTGTTAAGAGGGAATTTGAATGAACCGGCCTGACTGTGAAGAATGGAAAGATATAAGAGATTATGAAGGTAGGTACCAAATTAGTTCTTTTGGAAGAGTTAAGAGATGTGCTCGTACCACTCGTCATCAACATATCTTAAAGGAATTAATTCGTAATCCTGGATTAGATAAAGATGGTTATCCTCATATAGACTTATGGAAGGACGGTATTTACAAAACTTTTACGGTTCATAGGTTAGTCGCTGAAGCTTTTGTGGAGAACCATAATAATAAACCTAAAGTTAATCATAAAGATGGCGTAAAGAACCATAATTACCCAGATAACCTCGAATGGTGTACCTGTAGTGAAAATACGCAACATGCTTTTGATACCGGTCTTCAAGAAAGTCTTAAAGGAGAGAGTCATCCTAATTCTGTGTTAACAGGAACAGATATAGCGAAGATTAGAACAAGTAGACTGAAACAAAAAGAACTTGCGAAAATATTTGGAGTTTCGCAACAACTAATAAGTCTTGTTAAAAATAATAAAGTTTGGAAACATATATGAAAAGAATAGGGTGGAACCAGTATTTCATGATGTTAGCTAAGTTAGCTAGTTCAAGGTCTACTTGTATCTCACGACCTGTAGGATGTGTTCTCGTTAAGAATAATCACGTATTGGCTACAGGATACAATGGGTCTATTTCAGGTGCTCCGCATTGTATTGAACAAGAAAAATGTTTCCGAAGACAACAAGAAGTTCCAGATGATGTTAAGCACCTGTACTGCCGGTCAAGTCATGCCGAAGCCAATATCGTGGCTCAAGCTGCCAAGTATGCTATTGATTCCTTTGATAGTACTCTTTTTATCACATTGTATCCGTGTTATACCTGTTATAAGCTCCTTTGTACTGCTGGTATAAGAACTATTTACTATGAAAGTAAATATGAATCGGTCAATGTTGGCGCTAATTTTAATAAAATTTTTATTGAAGATAACGGTCCTATCACATTTTCTCAGTTGACAATCGATCCAGAAACGTTAACATATACTATGAAACATTTAGTAGAACCAACATCGGTTCGAAATTTGAAATCGGAGTAGATTATGGACAATGGTGGTTATCAACCAAAAGAAACATTACCAAAGACTAAAGACCCTAAATTCTTAGATTGGTCTAAGACTAAGCTTCTTGCTTTAGGAGAGTACGTCAAAGGAATGCGTGATGATGTATTCACTGCTGAAGAAACTATTAAAGGCGTTAATGATATTCTTTTTACTATGTGTAAACATTGCAGTCCTATTAAAATGCAACCCTTCGTCTTCCATAAATTTTGTTTAGAGGGCGGAAATTGTTTCATAGAAAAATATCGTTGGTATCCTGGTCTTGTACGAGTTTATGGGAACGGGGGTCCTGATAACCCCGATTCTTTAGCTTTAGGTGTCAGCATCTACGGTGTTTCGTTTTTTAAAGGTAAGGAAACACATAAAAATGATTTCTTTTTAACGTATGAGAATATGAAACATTCTCCTGAAACTATTGAGGCATATAAGAAATGCGTGAAGATTCTACCGGAGGTTATAGTGGCCTACATAGACTCCATTATAGAGACAATGAGGTATTAGGTAATAATTGTTTTTCGGAAGAAAATGTAGAAGCTGAGCTTGAGAACTTTTTGGGAAACCCGATGGCCTCTTATCTCAGACATGCTTTTCCTTTAGTAAGAAAAATCTGGGAGAACTCTGAGTATTATGAAACACTTAGAAATTTGAGAACTCCCCATACGTGGTATATATAAAGAAAAATTATGACAGAACAAAATATAAGGGAAATGATGAGGAAGAGACTCCTCAAAAACGTTCCCGAACCTTCAAAAAATGGAACATTCACTTCGATTGAAGATTTGAAAAAGTCTCAATGGTGCCCTGAGTTTTTTAAACTCATGAATAACCGGATGATTATGGGAGCTTTCCGGTACGGAAAATTGTCAGCACAGAAAAACTCTTCTGTGAAATATGACAATATTGCCTCAATACGTAAGAGATTGATCCTCTACGAGCAAACAGGCAATTTGGAACATTTAGTAGATTGTGGAAACCTTTGCATGATAGAATACATGATTGGGGATCATCCTAAAAAACATTTTGAATCTATCGATGATGGGGAACACGCTACTGCAAAGAAATAGGTGAGTCATGAATCATATAGACCCTTTCATCATGTTTGATTGTTACACTAAATGCTATTCTGAATTTGTTGATGAGTATTTAGGTTTTCTTAAAAAATTTGTACATGAAGACGGGGTTCACAATACAGACAAGTTGAAATATCCAATTTGTCCTTGGTGCGGTGGGGAATATAAAAATTATAAAAATTATGAAGATTTCTTGTTACCCGATTTTCAGATTTTATGTTGCCGAGAAGAAACGAATAATGAGTTTACTATAGTCCGGCATAAAGAAACAAAAGTTTTCTATAGTACTCATAGGATTGATAAAAGTAAATATAGGAGGAAAGATGAATCACATGGCTAAGATTAGTAATGAGCAGGCCAGACTAAATAGGCTCGAAACTAAACTGAAAGAGTGTTGGAAAGAGTCTCGGCAATCGCCACGGATTTATTGCAGAAGTAACAGGTGGTAGTGCAGAAACTATAGAAGTTCCAGTATGTCTCGGTAGTAGTTTGGGTGTTCAAGTTTCTAAACTGGCAGAATAACGGCGGTACTTTCCATATCATATTTGATGTTATAAAGCCCAGGTTCTTCCTAGGCTTTATTGTAGAGGGGAAGATGTTTTTAGATATAGACCAAATCAGAGGCCAAATAAGTGCCAATATCAATATTCTTAGTCAGCCACCGGCAGATTATAAGAATTTAAACAAACTTCAAGCGATGCTCGCTAAAAGTGTGGCAGAGATCAAAGTAGCCCTTAATCCTAAGAGTGAAGAGCGGTTGATAGTGTTATCAATCATGATCGAATACCAAAAAAGAAAGCTGGACAAGATAATAGCTGAATTCGGTAGAAACAAGACAAACGGGTACTTACAGAAAGGGTGAAGTAGAATGCCAAAGGAAGTGATACAATACACTATAAGCTTTATGGAAGCTACTCATATAAACACTCATAAGTCTGCCGCTGTCATTCATACTACTGTGAATAAAAGTCCTATAAATAAGATGCCAATGTCTGTTATTTGTCATTTTTTGGTGGATAAATCTAAAGGGGAGCAGAAACGATACTTTCTGCCTATTCCCGAAAAGGATATTCCTCGCTTAGAAGGAGTAACTAAAAAACGAGTTTTAGCCAGTTTCCGAAATGTATCTGGTCAAGTTGTTTACTTGGTAGATGTTACTGGACTAAAGCTTGACCCAGTGGATTCCAGCAAAACTTTTCATAAAGGGGAAGAGGGAAACCCTGACAGGATAACGGAAGCTCTTAAGGAATTAGAATGTATTTCAGACCTCACCGGACCACAGAAACCTTTCTTATCTTCCGATACTAAAAGACTATTCTTAGAGTTGGTATCCTTTGTTAGAGGAAAGCTTAAATAATATGAAAAAGAATTGGTTATACGTATTGTTGACTATCCTTTGGGTAGCCGGTGTGTTTGAGTTCTTCTATTTGGTAAAAGTTAAACATGAAGACATGAATCATACTTATAAGGGTAAGCCTTTACTTGAAGTTATCCCTAAAGTCTATCCAGATAGTCATTGGAAGGATAAAGTATCTGGTTCATGTGTTGGTTGTGGTCATAAAAGTTTTGTAACTAAACACTGGAATCAAGATCGGCTTTACTGTGAGAACTGCAAGACGCTTCACAAGAGTAAGAACAAAGCCAATAGACACTACATGTACGATGCAGCTATTACGTGTATGGCCTGTGGTCATAAAGGACGTTTACCAAAGTCCCACACAACCTCCGGTATAAAATGCAGCAGTTGTAAAATGGAGCATTATGAGTATTATGGAGATACTGTTTTAAAATAATACTTGACATTTATCCACCGAGTGATATACTGTTAATAGGAGACTAAATTTTATGGGAATGAATGCAAATGTAATAGGCGTAGGACCTTTTAAAAAAGAACTAGCCGATTGCTTAGATTATTCAGCAGATATGTATGAAGACGTTGAGGAAGGTTCTTTAGTTTCCACAGAATTTTTTCATTGTAATACAAGTTCTCAGAGTAAATTACTCGCAAAAATTTTTGACATAGGACCTTGGGACTTTAACTCGTTTCATATCAAGACTATACACCCAACTACTCGTAAGAACCTGTTGGACCTGTGTAGGGAGATAGATGCAAATGAAACCTGGGTTGCAGACCATGTTAACAAATTTTTCCGGTGTTTTAGCTCTGGTTTTACCTTTTTGTATGTTCCTAATGGATAGGAGGAATCATGAAGAAAGAGATTTCCACAGAAAAAGTTCCAATTAAAATGTGGCTTGAAGATATTGAACCTGGTGCCTTAGCCCAGGCTAAAAATTTAGCAAATCTCCCCTTTGTTTCCAAACCTGTGGCTATATTGCCTGATGCCCATCAAGGGTATGGTATGCCTATAGGCGGAGTCCTGGCTACAGACGGTGTTGTAATACCTAACGCAGTTGGAGTAGATATTGGTTGCGGTGTTCAAGCTATACAGACCAGTATTCATGAAACTTGTCTTACCGAAGAAGTTCTTAAGAAAATCATGTCTGGTATTCGGGAACGCATTCCTCTTGGTTTTAACAAACATAAGGAAGCTCCGGTATCAGTGGCGCAGTGGATGCCTTTAAAAGATTTTAGAGACCCTGTCATAGACAAAGAGTACAATAATGCTCTTAAGTCAATTGGAACTCTCGGTGGTGGAAATCACTTCATTGAACTTCAACTGGATAATGCCGGTATTCTATGGGTAATGATTCATTCTGGAAGTAGAAATCTAGGGTACAAAGTTGCCAACTACTACAATGAAGTTGCAGTTGAACTAAATAAAGAAAAACGTGTTACTCCTGATAAATGGGAATTGGCAGGTCTTACGTCTGAAACAGATGCTGCACAGCGGTATCTAAGAGCTATGAATTTTTGTAAAAGTTTTGCGAGCGTGAACCGAGAACTCATGATGTGCAATGTTAAAATGGCTATCGAAAAAGTTTTAGGAGAAGGCGCACTTCTTATCCATGAGCTTATTGACATTCCGCATAACTATGTCAGACTGGAAGAACACTTTGATAGTCTGGTCTTTGTTCACCGGAAAGGAGCCACAGCAGCCTCAAAAGGGCAGAAAGGTATCATTCCAGGGTCACAGGGTACATGCAGCTATATTGTCAAAGGAAAAGGCTGTGAGGATAGCTTTAAGTCATGTTCTCATGGTGCCGGTAGGTTAATGAGTCGAACTAAAGCTAAAAAGACTCTTGATTTGGCTGTTGAGCAGGAAAAACTTAACTCACAGGGTATTATTCATGGTATTCGTTCCGCAAAAGACTTGGACGAAGCAGCCGGAGCTTACAAGGATATTGATGCTGTGATGGCAAATCAAGAAGACTTGGTAGAAATACTTTATAAACTGAGACCAATTGCAGTGGTGAAAGGATGAGTTATTTATTACTCTACGGGGAGCCTGATGAAGTCTCCCCGTGGATGAGCGATGGTGCAGAAGAAATGCATCGACATAAAGCAGTTTGCCCATACTGTAGGCTTCCTTTAGAAATTAAGCTACTATTTGAAGTTAAACATGCTTGTTACGGTAAGCAGTATGTGCAGAATTATGAAAAGCGAAACTCTCTCATTGTTTTTTGTCGTAAAGGAGCGCACCAGCGTATAGAGTGGGAACCACCTCCTCCAATACGAAATTGGGCGAAGATAGATTTAAGTAGAAGAATCGCAGGTACTAGGGTTTATTCCTGTGGGGAGGTTGCTATTAGAACACCTAATAAGCGCAAAGGGCTTCGGCCATTAACTCAGGTCCTGTACGATACTCCACTTACCTTCAGCAATTGTATCTGGCTTATGATAGAAAACTTGAAGAAAGGTAAGGTATATGAGGCTGATACATAATTTCATAACTTTTCTGAAATCTTTTGGTAAGTATGGTCCTGTAACTAAAAATGGCAGGAGATACCCGAAAAAGCTCTTAAGAAAAGAAGTGAAAAGATTTAAGGAGAGGCAAGATAATATTCCAATAGTTGTTAACCGGAGTGTTATTCCTGTTAAAGATATGCCTGTCAGTGATGTTGAAAAAAGGTTGGATGAATTAAATAAAGCGATGAGATCATGAACGATATAGAGCAAGGGTACTTATATACCCCTAGTTAAGGTAAAGGATATGAATATTAAAGATAAAGAAGCTTTTAGAAAGTCTAATGATGAAATTTTTAAACAAGTCAGTCGTAAGCCTTCTTTCATGAATGTGGATACTTTTAATTTATTGCGTGACCATCTCGCTAAAGGTGTTGCGCCTTGCCAAATAGATATAAACGACTTTGGGCGTATATTACAGGCCAGAGCTAAGGCTGCTACTACAACTTTTAGCGTACTGGGGACTGATAAGAAGAATGATTTACTTTTTGATATTGAAGTTGACCCTATAAGAGAGGACACGGCAATAGTCGGGGTTTCGTATCATCCTGGCAAGGATGTACGCCTCAAATGGGTATATCTTAGTGATGGAAAGGATATCATAGCCTCAAGTCCCCAGGATATTTATATAGGACATGCTGATACCTTAGACATACAATGGACACTTCCAAGTAATTACGTAGAAGGTACATTTAAAAGAAAAGAGATCGTGGTAAAAAGACCTATACCAATTGGGGATTTCTCTAACGTAGAGTTAGGGATAACCGGAAACGAAGTAAAACCTGTAGAATGGTATTGGGATACTGACTGTGAACTTGGAAATGAGCATGGTCAATACGCTCTTATTAAAGGTAAAACCGAGATGGGTACTGTTCGTCATGATGTAGGAGCGAAGGGATCGGGAAAGGCATACAGAGCTTTCCCTATTACCCCTGTACCTTTTACTTTAGTTGGCAGCACACTTCATAATACTTTGCGAGAGGCTAAATTAATGGTAGAAAGATACCATGGTTTAGAGGACGTACCTTGCTCGCATCAAATGTTTTGGGGACCGGAGTAATATGAGTAAACCTGTAGACAGCTTGAATAATTTTCGCTCAGTATTCTTCTCCAATATTGTAGACAAACTGAATAGAAAATACATGAATAACGAATCGGGCACCACGTGGTATCCTTTCTCTTTCATGGATAATACCATAACCCAGGAAATACTTCTATTTGGGACTCATCCAATTTGGACTTCAGAAGAAGACGGTTATCCCTATCGGGATGATAAAGAGTTGGAAGGTGAGGACTTTGAAAATGCTGTTATGAGTATTTGTGAGGAAGAGTACGGAGAGGTTCTTAATAATCTTTATGGAGCCTACGCCATGGTGCATAATCGTAACTTCGCACCAAAAGAAGAAGTGGAAGTCGGCGATGAAGATGATCTAGTTATAACCTATTATCGGAAAGAAGGTCAATTATTAAATGAAAATGATAAAGGGGTACGAATATATCATACAAAGCACAAATTGTATGCCGCCTGCCATAAATATGACAAACGATTCCAAAATAAACTTGGAGCAATGCAAGAGTTAAAAGAGGGACTTAAAAAGAGAGGTTTGAAATAAATGCTATGCTTGATGGTATCAAACTGAGGACTAAATTTTTCAAAGAAAAAGTACACCAGGAAGAAGGCAAGGAAGTTCTTAAAGATGAAGATAAATGGTTTCTTACGGCAGCCGGTTTTGTTTTAGCCACCATTAAGCTTCAGAAGTTTGTTAAGTTCTCGGTGTACTCTATCACTTACACGGTTGCTGGACCATGTACAGGAATAAAAGAACGAGGGCAGGATCAATTGCACCATGAAACCTTAGAAGGTGCTATTTCTACGGTAGAGAAGCGATTACAGCATATGGTTAAACTAGACGAAATAGCTCAAATGTAATGGATGATTACTCAAAGTGTGATTTTAAAGAGTAGCATAATATAGTCCGAGAGACTGAAAAGGCTTGGCTACTTGATATTATTGATGATGAAGAGCGGTGGTTCCCAAAAAGTATTTGTGAATTGGATACTAGCGCACAATGGCTGATACTACCAATATGGTTATCTGAAAAAATTTGGGGAAAGCTTGAGGTTAAACCGCTTAAAGTTAGAGAAAGAGTTCCACTGCATCTGGATTTTATTGCAAGAGCCGATCCGGATTTTGATTTAATTATTTTTAACGATCCATACGAGTTTCATTAAATGAGAAATTTATTAGATGACGTAATTAAGTTTGCTGCTGAGCGGGAAGCATTCTTATTAGAAGAATACATTAAAGAGAATGTTTTACCTAAAATATGCCCAGGAGCTACCGCTTTGATGCAGATAATAAACAGGATCAATTATCAGCCTTACCGGAGGCGCATTTTTTATTGTTCTAAATGTAAAGATAAGATTGGTGATTGCGAGTTTACCATAAATTTTGTTTGAAAGGACACTAAATGGCAACAGAAGAGAAATTTCATATCCATGTCACAACTGTTGAGAATGGGTATCTCATGAAAGACCTTACCGATCAAAAGGATGGGGTTCAACCAAAAACTTATGTGGCTACTTCTATGAAAGACTTGAAGGATCGGATAATCGCTCTCATAGATGACCATTTACCAAGTCAGAAACCCATAGAAAAAGAAGTGGAGTTATCAAACCTTTCATTCCTTGATAATCTAACAGGAGAAGTTTAATGGGAGATAATGCAGAAGACCTTGTAAGGGCAGACGAATTTATTGATGAAGAGGAAGACATACAAGAAGAGGTACAGCTTACTCAGGAAGAAATTAACGAGGTTGGTAAAGCGTCCAGGCAGGGCTACACTTTGGAAACTTTGGGGGATATAATTAAGCGAGCCAAGACTTTTCATAGTGGCAGCGAACGTTTAAAATCTTCCGATGAGGTTAAGGCTGATTTAGAAAGATACTTCTTTGATTATATGGGTAGACCTGCTTACGTTGATAAAGAACATCAAATACATGTTCTTGTTGTAGGCGGAGCTTTTCTTCCGGTGGCTACGACTATTAATTTAGCAGATAAGAAGACAGCTTACCCTAGATGTGGTGGGGAATCTCCGGCGTGTCCTTGTTAACTTGTTACTATTCTACACTCCACAAGATAATTTGTGGAGTGTAGAAACGGATACAGGCTCCACAAATTATAAATTTGGAAGTACACTATGTAAATAATCGGTATATTCTTTCTTCCTCTGGTTCAAGTACTCAATCTCGTTCTTAAGGCGGCGCACTTCCATTTCACATACTTTTCTTATCTTAGGTTTAGCTTTTGACAATTTTATATAACTATGCTCTGTAAAGTTCCCTTTCTTACCTTTAAACTTTATACACTGTCTGAATTCTGTACCGCCTTCATGCTTGGCATATGACTCAGAATCAACAGTAAATACTTCTGACTGTTTAAGGTAAGGACCGTTTAGTTTACATCTTGGTACTACTTTTTCACCTATTTTAAACATAATTTTTCCTCCATATTTTAAGTATAAACATAATCAACAATTTGTCAAGTTTTTTCTTGACAAACTTTTTAGACCTGCTACAATAAGAATAGAGAGGCATAACACATGTTAGAAAAATTTACAAGAGTTTATGTAGACGGTGAATGTGGTGAGTGGGTAATAACGGCAGCCTGGGCACTCGATGAGTATCAGAGAAATGAGGCCAAAGCCGCTTATGGTTATGAAGTTCGTAGAGATAAAAGACTCCGTATTGCTTATAACACCCAAGTTACAAGGATTCTATAATGGATTGGACAGTGATGCTGCTCCTTTGTTTTAGTCTTTGGAATGCAAGAACTCGAATAACTGATTTAGAAGGAGAATTGAAGAAGGAAAAAGAAAGACGGGCACTTGATGTTAATACTCTTTGGGATAAGATAAATGGGGAAGGAAGCTTTAAGGATAATTGACAAATGTGAAGAGACGGTAGACACTTTAAATGGATAACTCATGAAATTAGGAGAGGTAAAGGTAAATGAAACCAGCGATTCTTGAACAAAAGAAAAAGTACATTGCAGGGTACATCAATCATCTAAAAGAGCAGATAAAGGAGTATGGTGAGAGTACCCCTGATTTTATACCAACAGCTAACAAACGAATAAAAGCATTTGAGAACTGCCTCAGTGCCAAGACTTGCACCGGATGTTTTATGGAAAAGTCGTGCGGCTACTCCCACAAGAAGTAGTACCTGCCTGGCAGCGTTAAGACAAGGGGACCTTCGGGTCCTCTTTTTTTTTTGAAATTACTTGACAAATAGTTACCCCTCGCTATACTTATTAATAGGAGGTACACTATATGCGTGGTTATGATACCAAGGTTATTGATTGCCCTGAAAACTTGCACAGGGTGTTCAGAGAAGGAAGAAATAAGACAATCTCCGGCTGAACTCTTAGAAGAAATGTGCTGCGATAATTGTGAGAGAACCGATTACACGCAACCAGGAGACCTTGTTTGGCATTTAAAAGAGTGTGATCTTTATTTTTGTGGGAGATGTATGGAATGTTAGAAGAAAAGAGTATATTTGAGGGGGTGAGCAACGGGAAGATATTTAGCCACTTCTTTTGGTTCTTTCTTCTTGTTATAGTCAACCATATCGTAAACGGAGCTTTACACGTTCATAAATTAATGAGAAGGAGTATAACATGAGCTTACACATTAAAAGGGAATTGGTGCGAGCTAATTCGGAAATATTGTGCTCTTGTGGAAAACTGGCCATCATAAAATGGGTAGTCAACACTATTATAAAAGGTAAAATAGCCCCAAAAGAACTTTGCCAACCTAAAGTAATTAATTTCTGTACAATTTGCCACAAAAAAGAAGTTGATAATTGGAATAAGACAAGCTCTCACTTCATATCCAAAAAGATGTCATATAATATTGAAGAGGACACAGTAGAAGAGAAAGCAGAGACCGTGGAAACCGTAGGTGATTTAATCAAAGTATTGCAGGAGTATAAGGAAGATACTCCTGCAATAATAACTTTTGATAACGAGGCTCTCCGCATTAGTGATGTTAAAGGCACGAATGCTCAAACATCATATAAAGAACACACTGTTTTCGGCAAGAGAGTCGTACTTGAATGTGATACTATTAGGTCTAGGTGGCCTGAAGAGAGGGCTTACACATGATACATGAAACAGTGCAGGACTGATTATTAGACAGATGTATAGTAGATGTGAAGAGTGCTGTGTACTATTTTACACTACTATAAAACCCAAAGGGACGTTTATTCCCTTAAACTCGGAGGGTTAGTATGGAGTGGGTATTACTATTTATAGTATGCTTATTTGGTTTCGTCCATGAACTACGTAAATTGATGGCGAAATGGCGGGAACAGAATATTGCGGAGTACCAGCGTTCAATTAAATATATGGAAGGTGAGATCAAGAAAATTGAACAGCATAGCTTTGATTTAAAAGAAGGCCGCCTAAAAAGGAATAAAGAAACGTATTTGAAGTTTGAGCAGACGGTGAAGCACACCAACCCTGAGTATTACCAGTTTAAGATAAAAGAACTTCAGGAGGATATCTCGTGGGATAACAGTGTTATTCATAGGGAGGAATATCAAATCGAGGAGTATAGAAAGCGTATAAAGGAATACAGGGAACGCTTAACTACTTTTTATAAGAAAGAAGATTAATATGAAAGTAAGATGTATAGTCATTATAGTACGTGTTACCTTAACCCAGATATACTCAGAGGGCATATCAAAATGGAGACGTATTGAGGGAACCTTAGTTCATGAACAAGTTATGTAAGATAAAGAAGGCGCAGACCATCACCCTGAAGTTCAATTATAACATTGTTGAGGAAGACAATTACATCGGGTTGGCATTTTATTAAGAGGAAGACCATGAACAAAACTAAAGAGATAAACATAGTCGCAGAAAGCCATTATGATGCATTGTGTCAAGTGGCTAGTTATTCCCCGTGGAACCTATTAAGATTTACCAGGAAAACCAATGGTAAGATAAATGCGTACTTTGAGAGAGCAAAAATAGAGAGTCCTTCCGAGTTTACAAAGAATAAAGACGCTTGTGTTACTGCCCTTAACTTTGACGCTGCATGTGAGTCTCTATGTAATATGATTGGTAGGAGGAAACTTATCGGGTTCCCCAATTCATATATGATTAACTCCATAACTATTAAGCCAAAGGTGGATTACAAGAAGAAGTATGAGGAATTCAAAAAGAAAATAGCTACCTTTTGTATGGAGTGTACCGACAGCGAGACTTTTGAGGGATGTGATATCTGCGATCATACCAAGTGTGACTTTTACCCTTACCTTAAGGAGTTGCAGGAAGGTTAATAACAATGCAAACAGAGACAAATGAAGAAATTCTTGATAAAGGACTAGACATATTAGAGCAGATGCAAAAGGAGGATGCTGAAGACCGTAGAAAGCGTAAAGCTATTAAACGAGAACAGCAGCAAGCTAGGAGAAAACGACACAACGAGTATCATAAGTACTATGATTAGAGGTAAGTAAGATGGCAAAGAACTATAGAACATTACCCCCCCCCTAGAGCTAGAAGAATCGCTATTAAAGGGGAAATAAGTAGAATAGAAGAACACATAAGAGAACTACAACAGGAGTTAGCAACATATAAGAACGAGCTATACCATTGTCCATAGGAGGAAACATATGTGTGATAACTGTTTTAAACATGCAAAGGTCGTAATAGACATTTCTAATGACCCTTACGTAAAGGAGTTAAGTAATATATTAGAAGAGGAGGAACATGAGAATACGTTTACACTATGAGTGTAATCTACGCAGACATTAATAATTGAACAAATGTATTACATACAGCGTAGAATTATTAAAGGATGCGATGAGAAGATGACAATAAATATTGAAGAATCAGACGAACAAGAATGTTCGGGTAGGATATACAGAGCAGAGTTAAATAATTTTATCAATAGAAAAAGGGAATATGTATCTCAAATTCGTATGGTTCCCGTGAAGCGTAAATCTTGCTCAGGCTGTATTAAATGTGGTTATATAGATGCTTATTTATCAGACGACGTAGCTAATGGGCCATACCCTACAATTCCAGATAATGTGCAAGATGCTGAGTTATATATCTTGATAGGTAAAATAGCTAAGGATGCTTATGCTGTTGATTGTAATGTAGACTTAGAATTTGTGAGGGTATCATGAGATTTTATCCTAAGTATATCTAGGAGGTATTAATTATGAGGGTTTGGGATATTAATCCAGGTTATCTTTCTCGGCAATCTCTTCTTGGAGAACATAGGGAAATACATGCTATATGGAATATTATAACTCAAAATAAGAGAGGGTATAGTAAGCATCCTGAGACACTAAGATGGAAGAATAGATTATACGCTCTTTGGGTTAGACATAATCAAGTAGTAATAGAAATGAGGAGACGTGGTTATAATCATGATAGCAAATTAAGTCTAATAACCTATTTCCAAGGAGATTTTAAAAAGCAAGATACTTTTATTAATTCTCTTGAAGAGCAAAGATGTATTCTATTAAGAAAATATGAAGGCAGAAATCTAGGAAGGTTAAATTTAATATGAAACCTAAATTGTGTTACGAAGGAATAAATGATACTGATTCTTGTGAATTATGTCTTGAGGGGAACAACGAAGAAGACTGTGTTCATCTACTAAAAGGTAGCTCTTGGGAAGATTGTAGAACCGGTAAATTACATGATAGATATCAATTCTTATTAACAGAAGGCGCAAATGCCCCTGAATACTCTGAAGGAGAGGTAATAATATGTCCTTGGTGTGAAGACTTACAGAATGATAACTATGAACTAAAAGAAGGTGAGCATACCTGCCCTAATTGTGGAGGGGTGTTCGAGTTAAATATTGAGTGTATACGAAAGTGTACAACTTATAAGAGGTAAAAAGCAGAGGTGTAACTTATGAGTATCATTGGTATCAGCGATTCATGGGAGACGCTACGTTGTCCTAATTGTCTTACGAGGCTAGATTACACCCGTGTATCAATAGATGAACTGGAAGAGGCTTATGTGAAGGTACAAACACATTGCTCGGATTGTAAGAGGACTTATGTAAAAACTTATTTTCTTCACACTACAAATAGGATAGACAAGGAATAACTTATGAAATGGGTTAAGACATATTGGTACTACCAATATGAACTGGAACCGCATGACCTAGACTTTAATGCTAATTTAGGAAAGAACGAAACCAATATCCTGGCAATGGTTTCTTCGGAGCCAAGAACTCGTAGATTTTCAGGAAACAAAGTCCGTAGACTGACGAAACCACGCTTTAAATTATGTATAGGTGGCTTAGGAGGCTATTTGTATTTTAAACGCCTTAAGGACGCTAAGGAGTTCGTTGAGAAGACATTTGAATGGATGACAGAGTTCGAAGAAATAGAGGTT